>Ga0272443_10000537_pt1 | contig 68409 bp, 60 predicted proteins | sample SSMAcet12_FD_193581 | JGI IMG/M metagenome (GOLD analysis project Ga0272443, IMG submission 193581) | Marine sediment archaeal communities from Little Sippewissett salt marsh, Falmouth, MA, United States - SSM-Acet-12 | ecosystem: Environmental > Aquatic > Marine > Wetlands > Sediment ...
TGTGTCGGGGGGCGTAGAGGAAGCCGCTTCCGGATGCGAAAAACGAAAGGGCATGAAACTGCGAAAAATGCGTCATCACAAAGAGCCTCTCACGGTCGGTCTCGCGCTTGGCGGAGGAGCGGTGCTGGGTGCGGCTCATGTCGGTGTTCTTCGGGCGATGGAGGAACTCGGCATGGCTGTCGGCGCTCTTTCGGGCACGAGTATAGGCGCTTTCATCGCCGCGCTCCGGGCGTTCGGCATGGGATGGCGGGAGATCGAGGCCGTTGCGCTGGAACTCGACTGGTTCGATCTGACAGGACTCTCTCTTTCACAGTTCGGCCTGCTGTCGAACAGGAAGTTCGGCGGTGTGGTGAGGGAGCTTCTCGGAAAACGGATGATCGAGGATGCGCCGGTGCCGCTCTCGATAGTGGCGACGGACATCGGCAGGGGAGAAAAAGTCGTGCTCGAATCAGGAGATGTCGCCGAAGCGGTCATGGCCAGCACCTGCATTCCCGGGGTTTTCCGCCCGGTCGAGATCGGGGATCGCATGCTTGTCGACGGCGTGCTCATGGAAAACGTTCCGGTCTCGCCCCTCGAGGGGAAGGGGCCTCGCCCGCTCGTCTGTGTCGATCTCATGGGCGGATATGTTTTCGGCAGGCCCGAGAACATTGTCGGTCTCCTGCTCAATGCCTTTTACAGCACGCTCCAGACCGCCACCAGCCTGCAGACGGAGGCCGCCGACCTGGTGATCAAGCCGGGGCTCGGAGCGTTCAGCCTTGTCGATACCGGGCAGGTGCCCGCACTTATCGAGGCCGGTTATCGTGAAGCGCTGTTCAGCCTGGGCTCTTTTGCCGAAACATGGAGAGATGCATCGCCGCCCGGGTAAAGAGGACTTCTTCCTCTTGAATTTTTTCCGGCATTTGTGTAATATCAATTGTTGCGGCTGCAACTAATTTTTTCGTAAACGTATAACAGTTAAACACACGGAGAAGACAACTATGAAAAAGACATTCATGAGCATGGTCGCCGCGCTGCTGGTATTTTTGGTTTCAGCGCCGCTCGCCCAGGCGGCCACCCCCTATGTCGGTCTTTCGGCGGGTGCGGCCTTTCTGACCGATTCCGACATAGAGGTAGACGGTGATGAATTCGAGGACGCTATCGAATACAAGACAGGATTTGCCGTCAACGGCGCGGTAGGTCTCGACGGTGACATGTACCGGGTCGAAGGCGCAATCGGCTACCAGGTCAATGACTGGGATACAATGTACGGCATAGAGCTTCCGGATGACGAGGATGTAGAAGTCGCTATTCTCTCCTTTATGGCGAACGGCTATCTCGATATCGAAATGCCGTCCGCTCCGGTAACGCCCTATGTGATGGCCGGCGTCGGTCTCGCCAACGTGGATATCAAGTTCGAGGACGAGAGTGAAGACGATACGGTCTTCGCCTATCAGCTCGGAGCGGGCATCGGTTTCGAGGCGAGCCCGAACGTCACGCTCGATCTCGGCTACCGCTATTTCGCAACCTCCGATGTCGAGCCTGAAGACGATGTCGAGGTGAGCATAGCGAGCCACAACGTCATGGCGGGTGTTCGCGTGGGCTTCTGAGTCTCCGTGAAAGCGCTTTTCATGCATGCCGGCAGCGGTTTTCCGCTGCCGGTTTTTTTGTGCCGCCGGTATGTTTTTTCTCTTTGTCCGTTAGGTTTTATGGTTCCGCCTCAGTTACTTTTCAGTGTGTGCCGGTTATATCTTCCCCCTCTGCTGCAACGGGTGCGAACGCCTGCTTGCGATTTCTGGTTCAAGGTCGACAGCTGCTCATCAATCAAACCTCAAGGGAGGACGAAGCGATGCCGATACGTAAACTCAGGGAATTTCTCGACGGTCATCACATCCGCTACTTCATCATCAGCCATTCTCCGGCCTATACGGCCCAGGAGATAGCGGCCGCCGCGCATGTTCCGGGCAGGGAACTCGCCAAGACCGTCATGGTGACCATCGACGGCAAGCTCGCCATGGCCGTGCTGAGCGCGTCGAGCAAGCTCGATTTCGGCAAACTCGGCAAAGTCGCCGGAAGCGGGGATGTCCTGCTGGCTTCCGAAGAGGACTTCGCCGACATGTTTCCCGGTTGCGAGGTGGGGGCCATGCCTCCGTTCGGCAACCTCTACGGCATGAAAACCTATGTTTCCGAGGAGCTTGCCGAGGACGAGGAGATCGTGTTCAACGCAGGCGCACATACCGAACTGCTGCGGCTTTCCTATGCCGACTACGAACGTCTCGTCAGGCCGGTCGTGGCCGCGATTGCCGTCAGCTGACGCTTTTTCGGTGCGTCTGCGCCGCAAACGCCGGAGATGACCGGGGTTCCGTTTTTCGGCCGGAAATGTTACCTTTGGGCAGCGAACAAGCCACGGACTTCTTTTTCCTCCGCCTGTATCCGGAAGTTCCGTGCATGCATGGCCGATGATTCTCTGCACGTATGAAAATTGCCTTTTACGCCGGAACCTATGTCAAGGACAAGGACGGCGCCGTACGGACAATGTACCAGCTCGTCTCCTCGTTTCTCGCCGAGGGGCACGAGGTGATGGTGTGGTCTCCGGATGTGTCTCCCGGCCACGGCCGCAGGGAAACCGTCAATCCGCTGCCTTCGGTCCCGATCCCGCTCTATCCTGATTACCGGCTCGGTTTTTACACCGCCTCGACGGAAAAACAGATCGACGCGTTCGGTCCCGATATCGTGCATATTTCGACACCCGATATCATCGGGGGAAGGTTTCTGCGTTATGCAGGAAAACGGGGCCTGCCGGTGGCTACGATCTACCATACGGATTTCCCTTCCTATCTTGCATACTACCGGCTCGGTTTCGCCGAGAATGCCGTATGGAAGTATCTCAGGAAGTTCTACAATTCCTGTGATGCTGTTTTCGTGCCCACGGAGGAAATGAAAATCCGGCTCGAATCGCAAGGCATCCAGCGCGTCGATATCTGGGCGAGGGGAATCGACAGGTCGCTCTTCAATCCACAGCGACGTTCGGATACGCTCCGCGCGGAGTGGGATGCCGACGGCCGTTTCGTCATCGCTTACGCCGGGCGTTTCGTCTGGTACAAGGATATACAGGTCGTGATCGATGTCTACAAAAAATCCCGTGAGTCCGCAGCTGCAGCGGCCGCGACGCGCTTCGTCATGATCGGCTCGGGTCCCGAGGAGGAAGCGATGCGGCGCGAGATGCCCGATGCGGTTTTTCCGGGATATCTCGGGGGTACGGCGCTGCCCGAAGCCTATGCGAGCAGCGATCTGCTGCTGTTTCCGTCGACGACGGAAGCTTTCGGCAATGTCGTGCTCGAGGCGTTTTCCTCGGGAATTCCGGCGGTTGTTTCCGATGCCGGGGGATGCCAGGAACTCGTGCGCGGTTCCGACGCCGGTTATATCGCCGCAGCGGGAGACGCGGAGGCTTTCTGGCAAAGCTGCCGGCGGCTTCTGCACGATCGCAGTCTGTACGACGAAAAATGCCGCAAAGGTCTCGATTTCGCGGAAAGGATGTCATGGCCCGTGATCAACGCCGCCCTTATCGCCCGCTACGAAGAGATTATCGCCGGGAAGAGAGCGGACTGAGGATGTCGGTGAACGGGGTTCCGGGCGTCTGTGTTCAGCCCGGCGTTTCCAGCGGATAGGGTTCCATGAGGTAGCCGAAACAGTCCTGGCGGATGACGGCGGCATCCCTGGTGAACATCGAGGGTACGGTCGGTTCGCGGGTTACTATCCTGCCGTTCTCAACCCGCAGGTAGCGGCTGGTTACGTCCCGGTCTTCATTGTCCACTATTTTCAGGGGGAATGTTTTCCCGCCTGCATGGCCGAGAGGTGTGCCCGCCGGCAGCGGGACGAAATTCAGCCCTTCGATATCTTCACGAAAGCAGATGTCCGTGTCATGCCGGCAGTCGCCGAAGACGAGATCCGCATCGCCGGTCACGACGATCCTGGCTATCGTGTGATAGATCTCGTTGTGATGGTTGTTGGGAGGACTGAAAAGCTCTTCCGGGTCCATGGTCAGGCAGTGAAGCAGGTAATCGGCGACGTGGCTGATGCCTTGCGATTGTCCTGAACGTCCGCATTCGAGAGTGACGGACGGACAGAACCTGGAAAGCGCCATGGATATGACTTCATGCGGTTCGGTGAAATAGACGATGGTTTTTCCGAACCTTCGTGCGAGATGCACGAACGCGGGATTCGTGCTGTTGATGCAGGCGTAATGAGGATTTTTGCCCGTATTGTTATGGATGTCGACGGCGGCCAACGGCCGCTCTGTGGCAACCAGGTCGAGCACCTGCCGGGCGAGCCGGTGTTCGGGCAGTTCGCCGCCGTTCCATATGCGGTTGTAGTCCGGTTCTCCTTCCAGGCGGCGCACACCTCTGGCGGTGGCGGCTGTATTTCCGATAAAGACAATCATGCTTCTGGGTGGCCTCCGGGCCGGAAGCCCGAGTGTCCGGATCAGCTCCTGCAGGGCGAGCAGGCCGGTTGTCTCGTTGCCGTGCAGAAGGGCCGATATGAACAGCGGAGGCTGCCGTTCCCCTTCGATATGCATGATCGCCGGACCGGGAAAAACCGATGCGATGTCGCACGGTTCGATTTCGGTGAAACCTTCGGGAATGCCGTTGAGGCAGCTGAGCCGGGGTTCCGGCCGGTTGTCGTTCATCGTTTCCATTCGTGTACGGGTATCTGCCGGTTCTGGTTTTCATGATAGGCCCCGGTCATTTCTCCGAAACGGGGACCGTGTTTTTCTATGAAGGCTTTCTGCCATTCCGAGCCTGTGCGGCCCGTCGAGGAACGGCGTTCGAGAATGTTTCCGATATAGTAGCCGATATCCGTCGGATCGAGCCCTTTTTTCGCAAGCGCTTTCGCCGCCCCGGGAAGAAGCTCCTCCAGGAGGAGTTCCTTTACGGAGCATGTTTTACCCCCCGTCCAGGTAATGACGGCATCGAGGCCGTCTTTTGCGGCGCGGTAGAAATTCTTCCGCACTTCCTCGAAGGAAATTTCCTTCTCGGGAGGGGGGTCTTTTTCCAGAAGGTAGTGTATCGCGCCGAAGAAGAAAAGGACGTTGGCGACGACGTCGGGTACCGTCGGTCCCGCGGAGGGCGTACGGTGCTCGATTCTCAGGTGAGGGATTCCCGATCCGTCGACGCCGATCAGAGGCCGGTTCCATCTCCAGATCGTTCCGTTGTGCAGTTTGAGATGTTTCAGGGACGAGACCTCTTCGTCATAGGTTACCGGCAGAAGCACCGGGAACCCGTCGAGGTTTTCGAGAAATACTTCCAGGAGCGACTCTCTTGCATAGTCCCGCCCGAATGTGACACGGGAGATGACCCGTCCGTTTTTATCGCAGAACGAGGGGAGCATGACGGCCTGCTCGAACAGGGGAATGCGCGTTTCATGCCAGAGTTCCCTGCCGAAAAGGAACGGGGCGTTGGCTGCAAGCGCCACTATCGGAGCGGAAAGGATATGGGCCGCATTATACTGCCGGGCGGCTGTCGAGGGCGAGACCTGCAGGTGAATCTGCAGGGAGGTCGTCGCGGCTTCGGCCATGACATCGTTGTGGGTGACTTCCAGCAGGTCGCGGTTCCCTTCGATACGTATGTTCAGGGGGCGGCTTTTTCGCGAACGCAGGATCTCCCGGTTAAGGGCGTAATAGCGTTGAAGCGAGGATATGTTTTCGAGGGTGAGCATCCTGTCCTGAATGGTGGGCAGGATGCCGGTCATCAGTACCCGGCAGCCCATCGCTTCAGCGTGAGCCGAGCAGGTTTTCCAGAGGGTCGTCAGCATGCCGTCGAGGTAGCCTGGAAGTCCCCGTTCGAGAGGATGGGGGTCCGCGTTGATCTCGAAATTGTATTTCGAGAGTTCGGGTACGACCAGAGGGTCGTTAACCCGCCGGAGAAATTCCTCGTTACGCGGAGCAGGGAGGAATGTTTCGTCCAGGAGCCATCCCTCGAGCTCGAAGCCGCACATGTCGCCGTTGCTGTCAAAAACATCCGATGAAAACCAGTCCATGAGGAGCCTGGTTTCCTTCCTCAGATTCTCCCGGAACCTTTTGAAGTCCGGTTCGCTGAAGGATGTGCGGCTGATTTCACTGCCCATCTGCTTGTGCTGAAAATGCGAAAAAGCCCTGGCCGGTGCCGATACCGTTACAAATGGTAACGCCCTGAAGGCGCTGTTTGGTTTCCTCGGCGCCAAAGGATCGCCGGCGGATCTCTCCACTGCTGCCGGGTCATTTTTGCAGTATTGTAAATCGGAATGTGAAAATCGTAAGTTTAGAGCAACAGCTTTTCTTCACGCAATGTCCGGAAAAAACATGAAAGAGAAACGTATCGTCGAGTCGTTGCTGCTCGGATTTCTGCTTTGCGCCGGAATGATCGCCGGAGCCTGGTTGCTCGCAGACGGCCTGACGCGGTTCAAGGCGCTCGAAAGAACGGTGACCGTCAAGGGGCTTGCCGAACGTGATGTCGCCGCGGATATCGCCATCTGGCCCGTCAGGTTCGATGTCGCGAATGACGATCTCGGAGTGCTGGTGTCGACGCTTCAGGCGCAGAACGCCGAAGTGGTCGACTTTCTGGTTTCGAACGGGTTCGGGAAACAGGAGATTTCCGTTTCCCCGCCGTCGGTGACCGACCGGCAGGCGCAGGGATTCGGCGACGCGAACCGTTACCGGTTTCGTTATGCCGGAAACTCCACGGTGAGTGTCTATACCGACAAGATAGACCTGGTCAGGCAGGCCCGGGCGAAACTCGGCGATCTTGGCGCCAGGGGCATCGCCGTTTCCGGTGAAAACTACCAGGCGCAGACGGAGTATCTCTATACCGGCCTCAACGGGATCAAGCCGGCGATGATAGAGGAGGCCACGCGCAACGCCAGGGCGGTCGCCGAGAAATTCGCGGCCGATTCCGGCAGCCGGCTCGGCAAGATAAAACGGGCGAGCCAGGGCCAGTTTTCCATTGTCGACAGGGACAGCAATACACCCTACATCAAAAAGGTACGGGTTGTTTCGACTCTCGAATACTATCTCGCCGACTGATATGACCGTCGCCGTGAAACGTCGCGGGGCCGCCTTGTTCTGTGTCCTCTGTTTCCTCATGCTTTTGCCGGGGCATGTCTCGGCGTCTCCTCTTGTCGTCGGCGTCAAGGAAGCGCCGCCTTTCGTCATGCGGGACGCGGAGGGGGAATGGGAGGGCATCAGCATTGAACTGTGGAACAGGATTGCCGATGCGAACGGTTACGTCTGCGAGTTCAGGGAAATGGAGTTCGACGATCTGCTCGACGCGGTCGCGCGGGGAGCGGTCGATGCCGGGGTGGCGGCGATTACCGTCAACTCCGAGAGAGAGCGGGTTCTGGATTTTTCGCATCCGTTTTTTCTTTCCGGCATCGGTATCGCTGTCAGGCAAAGCGATCAGGACTGGACCGGGATCATCAGAAGGTTTTTCTCGAAGGAGTTTTTCAGTGTCGTGGGAGTGCTTGCTTTCGTACTGCTTGTTTCGGGATTTCTTGTCTGGGTTTTCGAGCGGAAGAAAAATCCCGGGCAGTTCGGCGGTTCCCCGTCGAGAGGTATAGGCTCCGGTTTCTGGTGGGCGGCGGTGACAATGACGACGGTCGGTTACGGCGACAAGTCGCCCCAGAGCGTTGGCGGCAGGGTAGTGGCTCTCGTCTGGATGATCGCGAGCCTGATTATCATTTCCGGGTTCACGGCGGCGATTACCACCGCGCTGACGACGGGTTCTCTCGAAGGCAGGGTGCATGGTCCCGCGGATCTGCCGGATGTGAGGACCGGGACGGTCGGCGGCTCGACCAGCATGCGTTTTCTCGAGGAGGAATATATTCCTTTCGATGCATTCGATACCGTCGAGCATGCGTTGCAGGCCTTGAGGGAGGGGCGCATCGACGCCGTCGTCTACGATGAACCGATCATGCGTTATATCGTGGCCAACGCTGCGGGCAGCGGTGTAAAAGTGCTTGAAAACTCTTTCCGGCGGGAGTCCTATGCCATTGCCCTGCCCCCGGACAGCCCGTTGCGGGAAGCGATCAATCGCGAACTCCTGCTGGTTACGGCTTCGGGGCAATGGCGCGCCGTTCTTTTCCGGTATCTCGACCGCTCGACCTGATCGGACGGAGGGCGTTTGCCGGAGCGGGTCGCTTCAGGAAATCAGTCGGTAAATGGATATATTGTCAGGCAGGCTGTAACGGTCACCCCCGGCTCCGACCGGTGAACGGTAACACCATCCCCCGCAATCAGGTTTCAGACAGAAGCGGAACAGGCAGGTTCCCAATATGCGGCAGCAGCCCTTGTTGTTTTGCGATGTGGCCCGGCTGAACGGACGCGGGAAAGCCCGCCCTGTTTTCAAGGGAGGGAGGAATACGCGCAATTTTAGCTTATGTCCATGGAGAGCGGAAAACGTTCATATGAAGCGCTCGAAAAGGAGTTGCAGGCTCTGAGGGGGGAGGTGTTCGAATACCGGAAAATCGAACATGAACTGCTGGAAAAGCAACAGGCGCTTCGTGACCAGAACATCAGCCTGATCAGGAAATCGATCGAGTTGTCCGGTCTCAGGCAGGAACTCGAGAAGAAGAACGGCGAGCTGGAGCTTTCGGCCGAAAAGCTGGACAAGGCCTTGGAGTCCCTGCGAAAGAGCGAGGACACCCTCAGCTCGGTGCTTTCAAACAGTCCCGACACGATCGTGGCCGTCGATGCATCCCTCCACATTGTGTACATGAACCGTAATCTCCCCGGCAATACGAGGGAGGCCGCCGTCGGGGATCATTTCTGCGAATACATCGCCTCGGGCCAGTACGAGCTCTACCACGAAACGATCGAACGGGTCTTCCGTACCGGAAAGCCGGCAAAGCTGGAATGCAGGATTTTCCACGAAACGGGCAAGAAGGGCATCGATCTCGAATCCCGCTTCGGTCCCTGTCTGCAGGATGGAGAAGTGACGACCGTGATCATGATTTCGACCGATATTTCGGAGAGGAAACGGATCGAGAAGGAGTTGAAGCGTTCCATGGACGATATCGAGCGATTCAACCGTTTCATGGTCGGCAGGGAGCAGCGTACCATCGAGCTCAAGCAGGAAGTCAACCAGCTCTGTATCGAACAGGGACTTCCACCGCGCTACAGTATGACACCCGACGCCGCCGGATTCGGGTTCGTCCCCTTCATAGATGTCGAAAACGACCGGGTGAAAGACGTTGTCGATCCGGAAAGCGTGATGCAGGAGGGGATTGTCCGAAACGGACACGATGCCGAAACCCTCAAACGCCAGCAGAGAGACGCCCTGATCAATCTGCTCGATGACGCCGGCCGGGCCAGAAACGGACTGATGACGGCAAACCGGAAGCTCGAGGAATCCATTGCGAGGGCGAACGCCATGGCGGCTGCCGCCGAGGAAGCAAACCGGGCGAAAAGCGAGTTTCTGGCGAACATGAGCCATGAAATCCGCACGCCGATGAACGGGGTTATCGGCATGTCGGAGCTTCTGCTCGAATCGGGCCTGAACCGGGAACAGCGAAAGTTCGCCGAAACGATCAATGTCAGCGGCAGGAACCTGCTCGTGCTGCTGAACGATATTCTCGATTTTTCGAAAATAGAAGCCGACAAGCTGGATATCGAGCAGGTCGATTTCGATCTTCTCGACCTGCTCGAGGAGATCATGGAGATGTTCTGGTACAAGGCGGAAAAAAAAGGGCTCGATTTCACCTTTCTGCCGGACCCGGCCATGCCGTTTCGTCTGAAAGGCGATCCCGGGCGCATCCGCCAGATTCTCGTCAACCTCGTCAACAACGCGATCAAATTCACCAGCGAAGGCGAAATTCTGCTGAGCGCCGAGCTCGAAGAGGAATCCGCCGACCGCGCGCTGATACGGTTTACGGTCTCGGATACGGGAATCGGTATCCGGGAGGATCGTATCGAGGCGATTTTCGATCCGTTCGTCCAGGCGGACGGTTCCACCGTGCGCAAGTATGGCGGGACCGGTCTGGGCCTTTCGATTTCAGGCAAGCTCGCCGCCAGGATGGGCAGCGAGATCCATCTGCGAAGCACCCTCAACGAAGGGTCTACGTTCTGGTTCTCGCTCGATCTCGAAAAGCAGGACGCCGAGGGCGGGGGTGCGGATGAAAAGTACGGCAGGCTGCAGGGTGTCAGGGTGCTGCTGGTCGATTCCTGCGAGTCTTCGCAGAAGCTGATGAATCTTTTCCTGACGCTCTGGGGATGTGAGCATGCGATTGTACGTGACACACGTGAAACCATCGGCGTTCTGCGGCAAGCCGTTCTCGATGGCAGGCCCTGGGATATCGTACTGCTGTCCGTTGCGGATTACGGCTCCGAACTCAGGGAGGCTGTGGGAGAAATAAGGCGTGAAGCGATGTTTGCAGGGCTTTCGCTGGTCGTTCTCATGTCCGCAGGTCAGAAGGAGGCGCCGCTCCACGTGCCCTGGAAACATGTTTCCGCCAGGCTGCAGAAACCCTTGCGCAGCAGGGAACTCTACGGCTGTATTTCGGATCTCGTCAGGCTGACGGATTCCCTCCTGCCGGTGCAGGTGGGGCGTGACAGCGACAGGATCGACTCCGCAAAGCGTTCGGAGGCAAGAATTCTGATCGTCGAGGACAGTCAGATCAACCGGCTGGTGCTGCTGTCGATGCTTCAGAAAGAGGGTTTCGATGCCGATGTGGTATGCAACGGCGCCGAGGCCCTGCGGGCGATGCAGGACGTCAGTTACGATCTGGTATTCATGGATTGCCAGATGCCGGAGATGGACGGGTACGAGACGACGAAACTGCTGCGTCAGGGTAAGGAGGGCGTGAGGAACCCCGGGGTTCCCGTCATAGCCATTACCGCCAACGCCCTCAAGGGAGACCGGGAGAAATGTCTCCGGGCGGGCATGGACGAGTATATCGCCAAACCGGTCAGAAAAGCGGAAATTGTTAATGTCCTCGGTAAGTTTTTTGATAACGGGGCGGCTTCGGCGGAGACTGCCGCGAATACCAATCCCAAATCCCTCATCGGTATGAAGAACAACAGTATATTCCAGGAAGAGGAAATGCTCGAAAGGCTGCAGCATGACAGGGAGGTTGCGAGGATGATTATCGAAAACTTTCTGGAAGATGTTCCGCAGCAGTTCGGAAAGCTGAAAACGGCGGTCCGGGAAAACTCGGCGGAAGATGCACATCTTACAGCGCATTCCATAAAGGGAGCCGCCCTGATGATAGGGGGCAGCCTCTTGTCCAAGGTCGCTTTCGAGATCGAGATGGCGGCCAGGGCGGAAAATCTCCGGCAGGCCGAGGAGCTGCTTGACGAAATGGAAGCCCAGATAGCAGCTCTCAGGAATCGTCTCGAACTCTCGGGATGGGCCGGCGGGGAGAAGACTTCCAAAACCGCGAAAAACAGGTGACGGTATGAAACTCGGTTTTATCGGGCTTGGAAAAATGGGTTCCAGCATGGTCGAAAATCTGCTCGAGCACGGTCACGAGGTCGTCGTCCATGATCTGGATCCACGGGCGGTCGAACGGATGGCCGGTCGCGGGGCGGAGCCTGCGGCTTCGCCGGCGGATATGGCGGGCCGCCTTGAACGCAGACGGGTTTTCTGGGTGATGGTGCCTGCGGGGGAGCCTGTCGACATGACGCTCGAAGCCCTGCTTCAGGTGGTCGAGCGTGACGATATCATCATTGACGGAGGGAACTCTAATTACCATGATACACTCAGGAGGAGCGCACAGCTTGCCTCCCGAGGGGTGCACTTCATGGATATCGGTACGAGCGGAGGTCTCGAAGGTGCCAGAAACGGCGCATGCATGATGGTGGGAGGAAACCGTGAGATTTTCGAGCATCTCGTTCCGCTGTTCGAAGACCTTTGTGTTCCCGGTGGCTTCGGTTACATGGGGGAGTCCGGTTCCGGTCATTTCGTGAAAATGGTTCACAACGGTATCGAGTACGGTATGATGCAGGCGATGGGAGAAGGCTTCGATATACTCGAAAACAGCCGTTTCACCATCGATCATCGCGAAGTGGCCCGTGTGTGGGCGAACGGTTCCGTCATCCGGGGCTGGCTCATGGACCTTGTTTCGCAAGCGTTCGGGAGGGACGGCAGGCTTGGCTATCTCTCCGGTGAGATCGCGGATTCGGGCGAAGGACGCTGGACGGTCGAGGCGGCGCTTGAAGAAAATGTTTCGATACCGGTAATCGCCAACGCGGTCTTCAGGCGTTACCGCTCCCGCTCGCAGGATAATTTTTCGGACAAGGTCGTTGCGGCTCTTCGTAACGAGTTCGGGGGCCATGGTTTTACGCCCTCCAAATCGAAATAACGATGCTGATGAAGGTTCGCGATCTCGACAATTTCACGTTCGTCCTGTTCGGCGCAAACAGCGATCTTGCCGCCAGAAAGCTTTTTCCTTCCATATACAGTCTTGCCCGCTGGAACCAGCTCCCCGGCAGGTACAGGGTCATAGGTGTTGCCCGTTCGGATTTCGGTCATGAGGAGTTCAGGGCATTCGTCCGCCGGAGCATCGAGGCCAACGCTCCGGGCATCATAACCGATCCGGCGCATTTCGATGCATTCAGCTCCAGCCTGTTTTATGTGCAGGCGGATCTCACGCGACCCGAAGATTATGCGACCCTGCGAGACGAGATCCGGCGCGGCGTCGAGGAAGAGGCGAGCTGCCGCAATCTTCTTTTTTATCTTTCCACTCCGCCGAGCCTCGCATCGCACATTATCGGCAATCTTGACAAGGTCGGTCTGGGAGGCAGGAACCCCGCCTGCGGAGGATGGCGCAAGATTATCGTGGAAAAACCCTACGGCCACGACCTGGAGAGCGCAAGGGAGCTGAACGGGATTGTGGCCGAAGTGTTCCATGAAGAGCAGATTTACCGTATCGATCATTATCTCGGCAAGGAGCCTGTACAGAATATTCTGGTGTTCAGGTTTTCCAACGGTATGTTCGAGCCGCTCTGGAATCGCCACTACATAGACAACGTGAGCATCACGATCGCCGAGGATTTCGGAATACGGGAGCGGGGCGCGTTTTACGAGGAGGTCGGGCTCCTGCGCGATATCGTGCAGAACCACGCATTGCAACTCCTGGCATCGGTCGCCATGGAGCCCCCTGTCGATCTCAGCGCGGATGCCGTGCGGGACGAGAAGGAGAAGGTGTTTCGTTCCCTGCGCCCTCTCACCGGTGACGCCGCAAGACAGAATGTCGTGCTTGGACAGTACGAAGGATATCGGCGGGAAAAAGCTGTTTCACCGGAATCCACGGTGGAAACATTCGCGGCCATAAGGTTTTACATCGACAACTGGCGGTGGAAAGGCGTGCCGTTTTTCCTCAAGGCAGGCAAGAATCTCTCGCGACGCGTGACCGAGATCGTCATTACCTTCAAATGTCCTCCCCAGAATTTTTTCGGTCCGCCCGAAAGCTGCAGCTATACGGCCAACCAGATCGTCATACAGATACAGCCCGGCGAAACGATCTCGATCCGGTTCGGGACGAAACGGCCAGGGGAAGAACTGGTTACGGATCCTGTTTTCATGACCTTCGATTACAACGCCTCTTTCGGTATGGAGAAGATGTCGCCCTATCAGCGCCTTCTGGTCGACGCCATGGCCGGCGACCAGATGCATTTCATCCGTCAGGATTCGGTCGAGAGCAGCTGGGCGTTCGTCGACGGGATAAGAAACGCTTTCGCCGGGAGCCTTCCGGAACCCTATGCAATACATTCCGAGGGACCCGAGTCGGTTGCCCGGCTTGTCGGCGGCTGAAGGCGGGTTCAGGGAGCATAAAACCATACGGCTTCACCGTTTACAGGCCGCACCATGCCCGCGGGCAGTTCCGGTTTCTTCTGCAGGGCGATATCGTGCAACAGAGGCTCCTTTTCCCTGCCGGTAACGAAAAACACCACGGTTTCGGCGTTGTTGATGACCGGCAGCGTCAGGCTCAGTCTGTGGCCGGGGGGCGATCCTTTCTGCGCATCGACGGCGATGACCCATCGCTTTTTTTCTCCGAGCGCGATATGATCGGAAGGAAAGAGCGAAGCGGTATGGCCGTCGGCGCCCATTCCGAGAAGCACGATGTCGAATACCGGAAAGCCTTCGCGGAGCGCAAGCCGGCGCGTAGCGAAGTGGTTTCGCAGCTTGGTTTCGTAGGCGGCGGCGGCTTTATCGTATCCGGAAACGACCTGCGGCATGGGGTGAACTTCGGGAAAGCCCGAGGAAATCCTGTCAAGAAGCGACTCCCTGGCCATCCGGAAGTTGCTGTCCGGGTGGTTGTCCGGTACGCAGCGTTCGTCGCCCCAGAACAGCGAGACTGCATCCCAGGGGATCGTGACGTTTTCCTGACTGCCGCCGCCGGCGGCAGAACCGTTTTGCCCGAAAAGCCCGGCCGGAATGCCGGAAGCGAGCAGGTGGAACAGGGGACGGGGTGAGTTTCCCCCCGGAAGGACCAGCGAGCAGAACCCGCGGCTTTTCACGGTCCCGAGGATCCGTCCGGCGATGAACGCGGCGGCTTTCAGGGTTATCGTTTCCCTCGTTCCCGTAACGATCATGCCGACCTTCTCACTTTTTCTTACTGGTTCAGGGAAGGGCTTTCGCTGCCTGTACGACATGGGCGGCGGTGAAACCGTACTCCTTCAGCACCGTGCCGCCGGGAGCCGATGAGCCGAAACGGTCGATGCCGAGCACCGTTCCTTCGTCGGTCGCATAGCGATGCCACCCGAAAGTGGACGCCGCTTCGACGATGACGCGCCGCCGCATGCCGGAGGGGAGCACTTCCTCGCGATAGGATGCCGGTTGTGCCTCGAAAAGCTCCCAGGAGGGCATTGAAACCACGCGTGTGGGAATGCCTTCGTCCTCGAGCTGCCCGCGTGCTTCGAGCGCAAGGTGCACTTCGGCGCCTGTCGCCACGAGAATGACCGGACGGTTTCCGTTGCCCGATCTGCTGCTCCAGTCGGAAAGAATGTAAGCGCCTTTCGGGGCCCCCTCGGCTACCGGATATTTTTCAGCGTCGAGAACCGGCAGTCCCTGCCGCGACAAGACGAGCGCCGTCGGTTTTCTCGACAGGAGGATTGTCTGCCAGGCGCTTTTTGTCTCCTGGGCGTCCGCCGGCCGGATAACCGTGAGGCCGGGAATCGAGCGGAGCATCGCAAGATGCTCGATCGGCTGATGGGTAGGGCCGTCTTCCCCCACGGCAATGCTGTCATGGGTGAAGATGAAGACCGAAGGCGTGTTCATCAGGGCGGAGAGGCGAAGTGCGGGTTTCATGTAGTCGGAAAATACCAGGAAGGTCGCGCCGTAGGGAATGATCATGCCCGAAAGCGCCATGCCGTTGAGGATGGCGCCCATGGCGTGTTCGCGGACACCGAAACGGAAATTTTCGCCGCCATAGTTTTCAGCCGTGAAATCGACCGCGTGTTTTACCGCCGTTCCGGTCGACGGGGCGAGATCGGCGGACCCTCCGATAAGAAACGGAAGCTTGCCCACAAGAGCGTGAAGCACTTTCGACGACGCCTGCCGGGTGGCCAGTTTTTCCTCCGGACTGAAAACCGGCAGCAGGGTTTCCCAGCCGTCGGGAAGCCGGTGGCCGCGCATGCCGTCGAACATCGCGGCGGCATCGGGGTGCTTTGTGCCGTAGGAACGTCGAAGTTCGTTCCATGCCTCCTCCTGTTTCCGGCCTTTTTCCTGCACGCCTTTCATATGTGCGGCGACGGATTCCGGTACATGGAAACTCGACTGCTCCGGGAAACCGAAATTTTTACGGACCATCGCGACTTCATCGGCTCCGAGGGGCGCGCCGTGAGAGGCGGCGCTGTCCTGCTTGTTCGGGCTGCCGAACCCGATGTTCGTCCGGGCAATGATGAGCGAGGGTTTTCCTGATACGTTCTTCGCTCTCAGAATCGCTGTTTCAACGGCTTCGGGATCGTTGCCGTCGACGTTTTCCACATCCCAGCCATATGCCTCGAAGCGCTGCTGAACGCTTTCGGTAAACGCCAGATCGGTCGAGCCTTCGATGGATATCCTGTTATGGTCGTACAGGCAGACCAGTTTGTCCAGCTTCAGGTGCCCGGCGATCGACGCCGCTTCGGAAGTGACTCCTTCCATGAGGTCGCCGTCGCCGCAGATGACATAGGTGTGGTAATCGATCAGGTCGAAATCCTGCTTGTTCAGGCGTTCGGCGCAGTAGCGCTCGGCGATCGCCATGCCGACAGCGTTGCTGAAACCCTGGCCGAGAGGGCCCGTGGTTGTTTCGACGCCCGGAGTGTGGCCGTATTCCGGGTGTCCCGGGGTTTTGCTTCCCCATTGCCTGAACTCTTTGAGGTCTTCCATCGAGAGGTCGTAACCGGTCAGGTGCAGGAGCGCATACAGCAGCGCCGAGCCGTGCCCCGCCGAAAGCACGAAACGGTCCCGGTTCGGCCACTGGGGGTTTTCGGGGTTGTGTTTCATGATCTTCGTCCAGAGCACGTATGCCATCGGTGCGGCTCCCATTGGCATGCCGGGGTGGCCGGACTGCGCTTTTTCCACCATGTCGACGGCAAGCAGGCGGATGGTATCGATAGCGAGCCGGTCAATCTGATCTGTATGCATGAATTACTCCTTTTTTCGGGAAAATGGTTTTCCGGGCCCGGCAGGCTTGCCCGGCCAGGTTGTCGCTGTTATGCATGGTCAGAAGCCGAAGCGGCGTTTTCTGATCCAGACAATGTAGCATATGGAGAGATTTTATCCTGAGAATCCGGCATGCCGGGATGATTTTTTCAACCGTCGGAACGTTCCGGAGAACCGGCATGGAGGGAGATGTCGGTACTCCGGAAATGTATGTCTCGCTGCGGAAAGGGAATTTCGATGCCGTTCTGTTTCAGCTCGTCGAAAATCCTGTAATTCATTTCGCTTCGCAGAATCTTCGGAATCTGGATATGGGTGCGTGTCCAGACCCGAAGCTCGAAGTTCAGCGAACTGCTGCCGAATTCATGAAAGATGACGTCCGGAGCGGGTTTTTCGAGAATCGCCGGGTGGTGTTCTGCGACTTTCAGCAATACGTCGCGTACCTGTTTCGGGTCCGAACGGTAGGAGACCCCGACGGGAATCGAGATCCTGACGTTGCGGTCGGTATGGCTCCAGTTGATGACCTGTTTGGATACGAACTCCGAATTGGGAATGATGATGTTGATGTTTTCGTTCGTGCGGACGGTTGTCGAGCGGATGGCGATACGTATGACATCGCCGTTGATAGTGCCGACGTCGATGCGATCGCCCACCTTTATCGGACGTTCCAGCAGAATGATAAGGCCGCTGAAGAAATTGTCGACGATATTCTGGAGGCCGAAGCCGATACCGATGCCGATGGTTCCCGACAGCACGGTCAGCGTACTGAGATCGATGCCCGCGGACTGCAGGACCAGCAGGAAGCCGAAAAACACGACAAGGTACTGCACGATAGTGCCGAGAGCGACCCTCGTTCCTTCATCGTGCACGGCAGTGAGCAGCTTTCCCGTGAGGATTCGTTTGAGGAATCTCGCGGTTACCACGACAAGGGAAAAGGTTATGGCGATCGTCACGATTTTCCATAGGGAAATATCAGTGCCGCCGATCGAGAACGCAGGGGCCGTCAGGGCGGCCCATATTTTCAGAAGCTGTGCCTCGAGCATGGTTGTGTTTCCTGTTCCCGTTGAAAGCGAGTCTCCATTTCTATATTAAGCAATAGCGGGATTTTTTAAACCATGAACGCTTTTTTCGCGCTTTGTCTCCCGGGAGACAAAGCGCTGCATTTTACTGTTACGGTTTCTGAAAAAAACACATGCACCTATGCCTCTCATTGACGGTTACGGCGTGCTCGCAGGGACGCTCGAGGGTTACGAGTGCGACAACGGGCACGACGAAAACGAATACTATCACTGCAACTTAAGGATTCGTTCCCCGAAAGGAATGTATCGTTGCGCGATAGATCTCGACAGCAAAAAACAGAAGGACGGGCTGCACTGGCGGGTAGTGGACCTCGGCGAAAGCCTGATGAGGGGGCTCGTCCTTCTCGAAAGCGGCTGGCATTTCCTGGATTCCACCCCGGAATCGGGAGCCCTGGATTATTTGAGGAGTCCCGAACTGCAACCGACAGGGGTTTGTGTCGGGGCCTCCGAAAAACCGCGAGCGGACGTCGGGGAATGTTTTCCCTGGAAGTACGGCACCAGCATGGATGCTTTTTACGACCTTGCCCGAGTGCTCGACGTCTCGGCCCGGCTGCTCGTGTTCGGTGAGCCGTTCAGGTTCGGCCGGGGAGTGCACAATGTGCACCAGAACCAGGGTGACCCTCGCGGAAGCCGCTGGTCGAGAGAGAACGGTATCTGGCAGGACGGCGCGGTTGCCGGTATCGGAGGGGACGGAACGGTGAGGATTTTCCTCAACCGCTTCAAGACGCAGGCGATACATACCGATGACAGAGGAAGGCCGCTGTAGAGGGGGGGCAACTCTTCACGTCTTCTTCCGTTTTTCGATCATCATGCCCCAGAGCGCATTGTAACCATGAATGTCCGGGGTTTCTCCTTTCGTGTTGAAAACGGGGAACCCCTCGTTGTACCATCGGAAAATTCCGCCCCGGAGGTTATAACATTCCACGGCACCCGACGCGAGACAGCGATCCCGTATGCGGGCGAGCATTTCCGAACTTCTCTGCCCGACCGAGCAGTAGAATACAAGCGTCACTCCCCTTACCCGTCCGCCGTAATCCCTCATGAATTCATCCGGGCCTGTGCCGGGTTCGAGCAATTCCGCTCCCGGTATATGGCTGCGTTCGTACTCTTCCCTCGTGCGGACATCGAGGAGCATGACCGGCTGCTTGCGTGCAAGCATCGCCGAAAGCTCCCCTGTCGTCAGGGCGGGCAGGGGCCAGGCCCGTTCTATCATGGCGGCCGTCGCTTCGAGCGCGCCGGCTCCGCTGAACAGTTTTCCAAGCATTCTCTACGGTTCCGGTTTTGCCTCTGTCGGGAGAGGGGAATACGGTTTCCGCCGCTCTTTCAGGAATAACGTTCCGGAAGGGCGCAACGTGCCCGTATTGTGGCGGGTTTGTGTCGAAGAGTGTGCGATAGAGGAAATCATGTGTATTTTATACCTGTAGCATCACTCGTGTGAACAACCGTCAACCAAACGGAGGATTGTGCATGGAACCGGGAGCAAAACCTTTCGATTTCGGAATCAAAGCCGACCCCGCACCGTTCGGGAAGCTGATCGAGGACGGCTACGAGGTGAACATGAGCGACTACCTGAGGGAGGGTTGGGAGATTTTCAGGTCGCGTGCAGGCGAACTCATAGCCTATACGGTCATCATCGCCCTCGTGACGGGGGCACTCTCCCGAATGGACGCAATCGGGTCGTTGGTTTCCACCCTTGTCAGCGGCCCTCTTTACGCGGGTTACTTTGTCTATCTGTTCATGATGTTCGAGGGCAGGGACGTGCGGTTCGGGGATTTCTTCAAGGGGTTCAATTATTTTCTGCCTCTTCTGCTGGCCAGTTTCGTGGCCGGTTTCCTTGTGCTCGTCGGCATGCTCCTGTTGGTTCTGCCGGGCATCTATCTCGCGGTCGGCTATTTTTTCGCTACCATGCTGATCGTCGACTATCGTATGGATTTCTGGCAGGCAATGGAAACCAGTCGCAAGATCGTGACGAAGAACTGGTTCCAGATATTCGTCTTCACCCTCGTACTGTTCGCGCTCAACCTGCTCGGAGGCCTTGCGCTACTGGTCGGGCTTTTCGTGACCGTGCCGCTGAGTTTCTGCGCGGCGGCCGTTGCCTACCGCGACATTGTCGGCCTTCAGGCGGGCATGTGGAAATCGGGCGAAAAATAACCGCAGCATAAAAAAAAGGCCGTCCGCCTGATGCTGGCGTGGACGGCCTTTTTTAGTCGATCAGTGAGGGAATGGCTCACTTGCCCGGAGCCTGCATGCCTTCGAACTGCTTCATCATCTCCTGCATGTCTTTCTGCATGTCCTTGTCCTTCATCATTTCCTGGAGGTTTTCCAGCTGCTTCATGTCCTCGTCGGAAATCTGCGGAGCCATCATCTGGAGGGCCGATTCCTTTTTCTCGTATCCTCCGGGAACCCTGAAGAGCGAATCGTCAAGCGTTTTTTTCTCGATTTCCGTGAATTCGGTCGTCATACCGGTCTGCCGGTCGACGATTTTCAGCGGAAAGCCTTCGAGGCCCGCTTTTTTCAGCCGATTGCCGAAGGATGCCGAGGATGCCTGATTTTTTCCGCCCTGGCGCTGCAGCCGGGCGAAATCCGCTGCGCTCAACAGATCTTTCGTCAGCCACATTTCGGTTTCGCTGTTTTCATCACTGACCAGGACATGCGTGCACTTGTAGCCGTGCAGCGTTTCCGTGCCGAGCTTTTCGACCCTGATGTCGTCGAGTTTTTCTTCAGCAGTTCCCGCAAGGTCCTCCGGCAACTCGTCCATATCGAGCACCGTGTAGGTTCGGGCCTTTTCGTTGAGCGTATAGACGAGATTCGGTTCTTCGGAGGGCGTGAAGGTGACGATGCTCATGACGACCTGACCGGATTTCGGGTCGGCGAGGTCCATTTCGAAACGGGTTCCTTTTTTTGAAAGGTAGAGTTTCGCTTTTTGCGACCCTTGAGGGGCGGACATCTGCATGTGCAGGATGCCTTCGAATCCTTTTCGGAACAGTCCGTCGGCGGTGGATTTGCCGCTTTCGGCGCTTTCGGTAGCATCGTTGCCCGTTTTCTGCTGGCAGGCACTGAGCAGCGAAAGCTGGAAGAGCGTGAGAATGAGCAGTGGAATGATTTTTCGCATTGTCAGGGTATTTGGGTGTTTTTTGTCGCTTGATGGCCGTCCGACGAAAGCCGGCAGGTTCGATCAGCGGTAATTTACTAAAATCGAAGTACTTTTAAGCAACGTCGGCAAAAGGAGAAGTCAGCCATTCGTCTCATGAAAAAGCACATTCTCGACCGTTACGATTCGCTGCCCGACGGCCGTTTCCTGGTCGACGTCGCTACCGGTGACATGGCGGGACTGTTCGAGGAATTCGACCGGGCCGCACCGTATTACCGCAAAGACCTCGATCCCCAGCTGGCCGAATACCTCTGCGGCTGCGTTCGTGAAATCGGCCGGGCGCCTTTCGCGCTTCGCTTCAGCTTCGATCGCGCGCCGGACGAAGCGGCAAGGCAGAGAATCAGAAGAAGCGTCAGGAGCTATTTCCTCTACCGCGGCGATATCGAGAACGAACGAATGCGAGGCTGCTGCGTTCCAGTCTGTTGCTCGGAATGGCGGGGCTCCTCATGCTCGTCGTGACGGTTCTGCTCAGGACCCGTCTGCCGGAAGGGGGCGGCCTGCTGCCGGAGGTCGCGGTAGAGGGGGCCACGATCGCCGCCTGGGTTGCCCTGTGGGAGGCGATCGCCCGACTGCTGCTGCGCTGGAATCCCTACAGGAGCGCGCGCGATATCTGCCTTCGGCTCGCGGAGGCGGATGTTCTGTTCCGACCCTGAGCAACGTGTCTTACCGCCGGTTTTTTTTGTTTGCAGGGGAAAAGATGTATCTTTATTGAATTTTATTGTTCCAAGTTTCTGAAATACGGCGGCCTCCGGACTTTTTCCGGAATCAGGGCGCAAAGCGGCGCAGCCTCAACTGCCGCTTGCCGGGATTTTTTTTGTGTGTTCGGGAGCGGGCCGGGAGAACCGTCCGGTTTCCGCTTTTCATGTCGGCTACGATGCAACGTACCTGAAGCCCTAAAAAAGGAGATGACTTATGGCGGCAAGACTGGCTTGTGTGATTCTGATGTTTTTCCTCATGCCCTTCCACGTCGAAGGTTCCCCGCTGCGCAACGATCTGCAGCACAGTATCGAATCTCTCTCCCGCTCTCCTGAACTCAGAAACAATATCGATCAGAAGGCCCTCCGGATGGCGATGACGGGTTACCATACCCTGAGGCAGAAAGGGTTGCTGAAAAACGACGAGGTGCTGACCATTATCGATTACAACCAGCCTTCCGTCAAGAAACGGCTTTTCGTCATCGACATGCGCAGGAACCGTGTGCTGGCGTCTTCCCTTGTCGCTCACGGGAAGAACAGCGGGCAGAACCGCGCGACAAGTTTTTCGAACGCGCCGGGGTCGTTCAAGAGCAGTCCCGGATTTTTCGTGACCGACCGCACCTACCGGGGCAAACACGGGTATTCGCTCAGGATCAGGGGGCTGGAAAGAGGCATCAACGATAACGCCGAAATGCGCAATATCGTGATCCACGGGGCCGATTACGTCTCTTCCGATTTTATCCGCCGGCACGGGCGTCTCGGCAGGAGCCTCGGTTGTCCGGCCCTGCCGTTTTCCCAGTACCGCCAGGTCATCGATCTCATCAAGGACGGTTCATGCCTGTTCATCTATAACGGCGATCAGCGGTATACGAGCAATTCGAACATGCTGAGAACCGCGGGCGTTTCTCTGGAACCCGCATAGATACGGGTTGTCGCTGTTAAAAAGCATCCTATCGTTTATGGCAGTCATTCTGATGTTGTTACTGGCCTTCGGCAGCGTTCTGTCGACCGGTTTGCCGTTCCGGGCGGCGGTGGCCGCCGATTCCCGGCAGGAAAGTTCCCCGCAGCGCAGAAGCCCCGGAGGCCTGAACGATATACGCGAAAGCATTCGTTGTCATGTCGAACAGCTCGAGGAGGATGTCGATCTTCGGGTCGGCAGGGAGCGTGTCGCGTTCAACGCTCTTCTGGCCGAGTTCTACAGAACCAACGATTTCAGGCCGGTATGGAAAAAACGTTCGCAGATCACGGAACTTCTCGAAGCCGTCGGATCGGCCGAGGGTGAAGGCCTGATGTCCCGGGACTATCATCTTGCCGAAATCAGGAACTTCTACGACAATCCGCCGCGCTCACCCTTCCTGAAGGCTCGCTACGAGCTGCTGCTTACCGATGCCATGTTCAAGCTTTCCTATCATCTCCTGCATGGCAAGGTCGATCCGGAAAAACTCGATCCCAACTGGAACCTTTCCGACGGCCAAAACGGTAACGGGCTGGTATCGAAGCTCCAGGAGGCCCTGGCCGGGGATTCCCTGGCGGAGGTGATCAGGAGCTTTCGGCCGGATCACCCCAAGTATGTCAGCCTTAAAGAAGGACTTGCGAAATACCGGAAAATTGCGGCCGGCGGCGGGTGGGGCGTCATTGCGGACGGTCCGTCGATAAAGACCGTCGGCCAGTCCGACGAAAGGATTCCGGCACTGCGCAGACGCCTCGAGATCACGGGGGACATGCCTGTGGTGAAGAAAGTCGATACCTCTTCCGCTTCATCTGCCATGGTCTATTCACCGGAACTGCAGGAGGGCGTCAGACGCTTCCAGAACCGTCACGGTCTCGAACAGGACGGCGCCGTCGGGCCGAAAACGCTCAGGGAGCTGAATGTGCCGGTTGAGCAACGCATCGATCAGATACGGATCAATCTCGACCGTTACCGCTGGTTCGTCCAGAAACTCGAACCGACATTCGTGCTCGTCAATATTGCCGGATTCACCGTCCAGTACGTCGAAAACGGCCGCTACACATGGGGTTCGCGGGTCATCGTGGGCAAACCGTTCTGGAAAACGCCGGTATTCAAGGCCGAGATGCAGTATATCATCTTCAATCCCTCGTGGAACGTACCGCCGGGAATCATGAGGAAGGAGACCCTTCCCGCGGTCAGAAAAGATCCCGGATACCTCACGCGCCAGAACCTGCGGGTCATCGACCGCAACGGGCGTGTCGTCGATCCCTATTCCGTGAACTGGTCGTCATACAGCGCGGGTTCGCTGCCATACCGCATCAGCCAGGCGCCGGGAAAAGGCAACGCCCTCGGGAGAGTGAAGTTCATGTTTCCCAACAAGCATCTGGTCTATCTGCACGACACGCCGGGCAAGCATCTGTTCGACAGAAGCGAACGGGCTTTCAGCCACGGCTGCATCCGTTTGCAGAACCCGCTCGAACTGGCGCAGATTCTGTTGGGATGGAGCGCCGAGGATGTTCAGAAGATGGTGGACGCCGGCAGCACGAAGACCGTGCATCTGACGAAGAACGTACCGGTGTTCCTGCTCTATCTCACTGCTGTTGCCGAAGGTGACGAGGTGCTTTTCCGCGACGACGTCTACAGCCGGGACGACAGGGTGCTCAAGGCGCTCAACCAGCCCTTTCCCTACAAGTCGATCGAGAGCTGCGTTTTCTGAGAAAGAGTCCGGTTTTACCCGAAAAAACACAACCCCGCCTGCGCGGGGTTGTCTGTTTTCAGCTTTTTTCCGGAGCATAGTTAAGGTTCGGCGCGAGCCACCGTTCGACCTCCGCGACGCTCATGCCCTTTCGGGCGGCATAGTCCTCTACCTGGTCCCTGCCGATCGATCCCAGTACGAAATACTTCGAATCGGGATGGGCGAAATACAGTCCGCAGACCGAAGCGGCGGGGGCGATGGCGTAGGTTTCGGTAAGGGTCGCCCCGGTGTTCGTTTCGCTGTTGAGCAGATCGAATATCACCGGTTTTTCCGTGTGGTCTGGACAGGCTGGATAGCCGGGCGCAGGACGAATGCCCTGGTATTGTTCCGCCATCAGCTCTTCGGACGTCAGGTCTTCGTCGGGAGCATATCCCCAGAGTTCGGTTCGCACCTTCCGGTGGAGCATTTCGGCAAAGGCTTCGGCAAGCCTGTCGGCCAGAGCCTGGGCCATGATCCGGTGATAATCGTCATGGGCTTTTTCGAACCGCTCCATCATCTGCTTCACTCCATGGCCGGTCGTGACGGTGAAGCAGCCGACATAATCCTTCAGGCCGGTTGATTTCGGGGCGATGAAATCGGCGAGCGCGAGATTGGGCGAACCGTTCTTTTTTTCAACCTGCTGACGGAGCGTGTGCAGCGTGGCGAGTACGGCGGTACGGCTTTCGTCGCCGTATACCTCGATATCGTCGCCCGCGCTGTTGGCCGGAAAAATGCCCGCTACGCCTCGCGCAATGAAGGCTTTTTCCCTGCAGATCGTATCGAGAAGCGCACAGGCGTCCTCGTAGAGTTTTCTTGCTTCGGTTCCACAGGCAGGGTCATCGAGTATCCCGGGGAATCTGCCATGCATCTCCCAGACGGCAAAGAACGGTGTCCAGTCGATGTATCGACGCAACTCGTCGAGTGAAACATCTTCGAGAACGGTGACCCCCGGATGCCGGGGAGGCGTTGCGGAAGGCCTTTCCCACGATAGCTTCGGGCCGTTGTTTCTTGCAGTGCCGATATCGATCCATTTTTTTGCGGCCGATCTCGAAGAGTGTCCTTTCCTGAGCGCTTCCTGCTCTTCGCGGAGCCTCGAGATAAACTCGCGGGCGAGACCGGGATTGACGAGATTCGATACCGCCGGAACGCTTCTCGATGCGTCAAGCACCTGCACCACCGGCCCCGAGTAGTTCGGTGCGATCTTGACCGCCGTGTGGATTCTCGACGTCGTCGCGCCCCCGATCAGGAGCGGGGACGTCATGCCCTCGCGCTCCATTTCCCTCGCGACATGGGCCATCTCGTCAAGCGAGGGAGTGATCAGGCCGCTGAGGCCTATGATGTCCGCCTGGTGTTTTTTTGCTTCCGAAAGTATTTTTTCGCAGGGGACCATGACGCCGATATCGATAACCTCGAAATTGTTGCATGCAAGGACGACCGAGACGATATTCTTGCCGATGTCGTGAACGTCTCCCTTGACCGTGGCGAGCAGTACCTTTGCCGCCGGCCGGGAGTCTTTCGCCCTGGCTTTTTCCTCCTCGATGAACGGAATCAGGTAGGCTACGGCCTTTTTCATGACCCGGGCGCTCTTGACGACCTGCGGCAGGAACATCTTGCCTTCGGCGAAGAGATCTCCGATGACGTTCATGCCGCCCATCAGGGGCCCTTCGATGACTTCGAGAGGGCTTTGATACTTCTGGCGGGCTTCCTCGATATCCTCGTCGATGTGGTCGACGACGCCTTTGATGAGCGCGTGTTCAAGGCGCTTTTCGACAGGTTCGTTCCGCCATTCCGCCTTCTTCGTCGTACTTCCGCCGGCCTCCTCCCTGATCGAACCGGCAAAATCGACAAGCCTTTCCGTGGCGTCCGGCCGGCGGTTGAGCAGAACGTCTTCCACCCGTTCGAGGAGTTCCTTGTCGATCTCCTCGTAAATGGCGAGCTGGCCGGCATTGACGATACCCATATCGAGTCCGGCGTCGATGGCGTGGTAGAGGAATGCCGCATGCATCGCTTCGCGCACGGGATTGTTTCCACGGAAAGAAAACGACACGTTGCTGATTCCGCCCGAAACTTTCGCATGGGGAAGTTTCCGCTTGATCCAGCGGACCGACTCTATGAAGTCCAGGGCGTAGCTGTCATGCTCCTCGATGCCGGTCGCCACCGTGAGGACGTTCGGGTCGAAGATGATGTCCTGGGGGGGGAAGCCGAGCTCCTCGGTCAGAATGCGGTACGCCCGTCCGCAGATCTCGATCCGCCTTTCCAGCGAATCGGCCTGACCCTTTTCGTCGAAGGCCATGACGACGGCCGCCGCGCCGTATTGCATGATTTTACGGGCACGTTCCCTGAATATGTCCTCGCCTTCTTTCAGGCTGATCGAATTGACGATGCACTTGCCCTGCGAGCATCGAAGTCCGCTTTCGATAACCGGCCATCTGGAGGAGTCGATCATCAGCGGCACCCTGGATATCTCGGGTTCCGATGCGATCAGGTTGAGAAAGTCATGCATGACTTTTTCCGAATCGAGCATGCCTTCGTCGACATTGACGTCGATGACCTGTGCGCCGTTTTCGACCTGTTCCCGGGCGACCGACAACGCCTCGTCGTAGTTTTCCTCCTTGACCAGGCGGGCGAATTTTCTCGAGCCGGTAACGTTCGTGCGTTCTCCGATATTGACGAAGCCGGTTTCAGGGTTGACGATCAGGGGCTCGAGTCCCGAAAGCTTCAGGTCGTGTGACGGTTCCGGTTTTTTTCTCGGCGCTATCGAGGCAACCTTTTCCGCAATGGCCCTGATGTGGTCGGGGGTGGTGCCGCAGCATCCGCCTACGATATTGACGAATCCCGAAGCGGCAAATCCGGCGATCTGGGATGCCATGTATTCGGGACTGTCGTCGTATTCGCCGAACTCGTTCGGCAGCCCTGCGTTCGGATAGACGCTGACGAAGCTTTCGGCGACGTCGGAAACTGCTTCCACAAAGGGCCGCATCTGGCTCGAGCCGAGCGCGCAGTTGAGTCCGACGCTCAGGAGGTTGCGGGTGTGGGCGATGGATATCCAGAACGCTTCGGTCGTCTGTCCCGAAAGCGTCCTGCCGCTGGCGTCGACGATGGTGCCCGAGATCATGACCGGCAGGTTTTTACCGGTTTCCCTTGAGAGTTCCTCGATAGCGAAGAGGGCTGCCTTGCAGTTGAGCGTGTCGAACACCGTTTCGACGAGCAGGATGTCCACTCCTCCTTCGATGAGGCTTCCGACCTGCTGGCGATAGTTTTCGACGACCTCTTCGAAGGTTACCGCGCGAAAGCCCGGATTGTTGACGTCGGGGGAGAGCGAAAGGGTTTTGTTGGTAGGTCCGATGGAGCCGGCGACGAAACGCGGCTTCGAAGGATCTTTCGCCGTGAAGGCGTCGGCGGCTTCACGGGCGATGCGCGCCGCTTCCAGGTTGAGTTCCTCGATCAGGTGCCCGGCGGCGTAATCGGCCTGCGATATTCTGTTCGCGTTGAAGGTATTGGTTTCGATGATGTCCGCTCCGGCCTCGAGAAAGTCGCAGTGAACGGCATGGATGATGTCCGGCCTTGTCAGGACGAGAATATCGTTGTTGCCCTTGAGGGGATGGCTGTGCGATGCGAAGCGCTCGCCCCGGAAATCTTTTTCTTCGAGCTTGTGGCGCTGGATCATGGTGCCCATCGCACCATCCAGGACGAGTATCTTCCTTTCAAGCAGTTTTGCAGGCGTTTCCCTCATTGTCACGTGTTTTACTGAAAAATTCGAAAGCCTGAATATAAGCAATCCGGCCCGATTCTTCGACAGGACAGGGAAAGTACGGCCGGCAGGTTCAGGCGACGGTTCTTTTCGCCGCAAGCCATTCATCGAGAAAGACCGGCGTCTCGGGATGTATTGCATGACCCACGGGGTACTCCCGGTAGGTCAGATCGTCTGTCTTTCCGGTCAGCCATTTTTCAGCGACCCGTCCGTTCGTCACGGGCAGGACTTCGTCGTAGAGTCCGTGAACCACGAGAAACGGGATCGAGCGAAATGTTTCCGGATCGGACGCGCCCGGCAGGGCAGGATCAGGAAACTGGCCGGAGAGGGCGATGACGCCGTGAAGCAGCGAGGGTTCGGCAAGCGCTGTCAGGTAGCTCATGATGGCTCCCTGGCTGAAACCCATGAGCCAGAGTTTCCCTCCTCCCGGTTTGTATGCTTCCAAGACCCTGCGGAGAAAAACGGCAAGCGTTTTTTCGGCTTCGCGAGCGGCGTCACGGTCCGCCGTGACGCCTTGTGGCGTGAATTCGAGCGGGAACCAGCCGTACATTTCATGGTCGAGACGCTCCGGAGCCCTGACACTGATGAATCGCATGCTCCTGTCGAGCAGCGGCGCCAGCTGGATGAGGTCCTTTTCGTTGCTGCCATAGCCGTGCAGCATTACCAGAATATCGTTTTCGGACGTTTCTCCGGCGGTGAGGTCGAGAAAGGCAAGATTGAACTGTTTTCGCTGGAGCATGGATGAGGAGTTGTTGAATTGTTGAAACTGTTGCATCGTTTCGTTGCGTGGTGACCATCGCAGGTTACGTCCGATCGTGCAGGGCTCCGGTGATGACGCCTCCGCCGAGCACTTCGTCCCCCCGGTAGAAAACCACCGCCTGGCCCGGCGTGACCGACTGTTTCGGAGAATCGAAAACCACTTCCGCCAGCTGCGGGGTTTCCGGCAGTACCGTACACGGCTCTGCGGTGTCGCGGTACCGGATGCGTGCCGTCGCCCTGAAGGGTTCCGAGGGGGCGTCGATGCCGATCCAGTTCAGCATGGCCGCTTTCAGCCGCGAACAGCGAAGCAGGGATTTTCCGCCCACATGGACCCGGTTCGCGTCGGCCTCTATCCGGTTGACGTAGAGCGGTTCGTGCGATGAGAGTCCGAGCCCTCTTCTCTGTCCGACGGTATAGAACGGATAGCCGTGGTGCGTGCCGACGACCTTGCCTTCCGGGTCGATGAACCGACCTCCCTCGAGGTCCGCCCCTCGTCCGGGCATGGTGGATTTCAGGAACTCGCGGTAGTCGTTGTCAGGGATGAAACAGATTTCCTGGCTCTCTTTCTTTTCAGCCGCCGTGACGCCGAATGTCTTCGCCATTGCGCGCACCTCCGGTTTTCTGTAGGGGCCGAGGGGGAAGATGGTGCGCGACAGTTCCTCCTGGCCGAGCATCCAGAGAAAGTAGCTCTGATCCTTCTCCATGTCGGTTCCTTTGAGCAGACGGGTTCGTTCTCCTTCGTGTAGCGTCCTTGCGTAATGTCCCGTGGCGACAGCTTCCGCTCCCAGCATTGCGGCGGCTTCGAGAAGCCCCTTCCACTTGATGTTCCGGTTGCATACCATGCAGGGGTTCGGTGTTTTTCCCTCGAGGTATTCCCGCCGGAAATAGCCGATGACATCCTCGCGGAAGCTGCCGCTGAGATTGATCGTGTAGACGGGGAATGCGAAGTCCGGACGTTGGCTGACCACCATCGGCGAGGGCTCGAGCTTCAGGTTGTCGGTTTGCCGGTCCAGCACCCGTATATGCAGGCCGCTGACACGATATCCCTGCTCCACGAGCAGGCAGGCGGCGACCGCGGAATCGACGCCCCCGGATATTCCTGTTACGACATGTTTCTGCATGAACGTGCTGGATTCGGCGGCGTCGGCGCCGCCTGCGGTTTGCTGTCCTTCATGTACTCAATGATGGGCAAAATCGGGGAAAATACCATGAAATCTGTTGCTTCAGCAGAGTTTGTAGCCCGGCCCGCCGCCGCCTTCAGGAGGTTTCCAGAGAATTATGCCGTACGGGTCGGCTGTTTCGCACGTCTTGCAGTGGAGGCAGTTGGACGGAGTTATCTTCAGCGGCGGCAGGCTGTCCGGGTCGATTTCATAGACTCCTGCCGGGCAGAAGTGCTGGCAGGGGTTGCCGAATTCTGCAGCGCAACGTTCGGCACAGATGCCGGCGATGTCTTCCGGCTGTATCACGAGGTGGCAGGGCTGGTTTTCCTCGTGCACGGTTCCCGACCTGTAGAGCGAATCACTTTTGCCGAACGTGAGCGCGCCGTCGGGCCGGAAGGCCTTTTTCTCCCGCAGCCATTTTTCGTATTCCTTTCCGCCGGGCAGGAGCCGGTTTTCGCCGTGAGACAAGGGAGGAGCGGGAAACGTGATCCTGAGGCCGGCGTTGACGAGTCCTCTGTACAGGCCCTGCTCGAATCCCTTACGGTACAGCCTCGCACCGTGGAGTTCCTGCTTCATGGCCGAGGCTTCGAAACGCGTTTCGTAGGTTCGCATGGCTTTTTCCGTGAAATCTCCCGAAAGCAGGGCGTCGAAAAGGGTTTCCGCCGCCAGAACGCCCGAATGCATGGCCAGGTGCAGCCCTTTCAGACGCTGCATGTTGACCAGTCCGGCGCATTCGCCCGTCAGAAGGAACCCCGGGCCGGAGAGTTTCGGCATGGCGTCGTAGCCGCCGGAAGTTATGGTTTTCGCCCCGTATTCAAGCATCGATCCCCCCTCGATGATGCCGCGCACGAGAGGGTGACGCTTGAACAACTGGAGGTTGTAATGCGGGTCGACAGCGGGACGGGACGGTTCCGCCGAGGTGACGAACCCGAGCGAGACCGATGTTTCCGAGAGTGCGTAGAGCCAGCCTCCCCCGTACAGTTCCGGCGGCAGCGGGTGGCCGAAGGTATGGTGAATGTCTCCCGCCCCTATCCGCCCGGCGGGGATTTCCCATACTTCCTTGACACCGGTTTCGTAGAGCTGTTTTCCGGTTGCGGGCTGAAGACCGAAAATCCTGTCGAGTTGCCGGAAAAGGGAGCCGCCGGCGCCTTCTCCGATGATGAAGGCTTTGGCATTGAGCCGCATGCCGGGCTCCCAACCGGGCATCGGCCTGCCTTTTCCGTCGACTCCCTTGTCGTCGGTGACTATTCCCGCAACCCGTCCGTTTTCGACGATCGCGCCGGTAGCGGCCGTAGCGTCGATCAGGGCGACGCCGAGGGCTTCGGCCTCTGCGGCGAGCCATGCCCCGAAACGGCTGAGCGAGACGAGGTAATTGCCCTCGTTGCGGAAGGCTTCGGGCAGATAGGGTATCCGGAACTTTCTTTTTTCCCCGAGAAACCATATGTGTTCCTTCCCGACCGGCGCATCGAGGGGACATCCCCTTTCCAGAAAGTCCGGCATGAAAAGGCTGAATGCCGAGGGGTCGAGAACCGCTCCGGACAGCAGGTGTGCGCCGGGATAGCGTCCTTTTTCGATAACGGCGATTTCGGGTTCAAGGGGGGACGGCGCATTTTCATTGTGCCGTTCGACGAGGTTTTGCAGATGGATCGCCGCTGAAAGGTTCGCGGGGCCCGCACCGACAAAGACGATATCGAAATCAAGCGATTCCCTTTCCTGATGCATGGTAACACTGGTTGATTGTTTCCCGCGGCGTTAGTGGGGCACACTCGTGCCGTTCGATGAACGGGGTGACCCGCCGGCCGGTTTTCAAAGCAGCACGCCGCTGAGAAATATGGTCGCCATGCTGAAATAGATGATGATCCCGGCGACGTCGACGATCGTCGCCACGAACGGGGCCGAGGAGGTCGCGGGGTCGAGGCCCCATCGCTGGAGCAGCAGGGGGAGCATCGATCCGGCGAGCGTGCCGAGAAGCACGACCCCGACGAGTGACACGCCGACCGTGTAACCCACCGTTATCCATTCGATGTTGTAGGTGCCGAGCACGACCGACCAGAAGATGACCCTGAAAACACCGATCAGGCCGAGGATGCCGCCGAGAGCCAGACCGGAAAGGATCTCCCGCCGCATGACCCGCCACCAGTCCTTGATGGTTATCTCTCCGAGCGCGAGAGCGCGGATGATCAGTGTCGCGGCCTGCGAGCCGGAATTGCCGCCGCTGGAGATGATCAGCGGTATGAACGTTGCCAGCACGATCGCTTTGGCGAGCTCGTCCTCGAAGAAAGCCATGGCCGATGCGGTGAGCATTTCTCCGAGGAACAGCACAACCAGCCAGACGCCTCTCTTCTTGATGACCTGGAGAAGGGGCAGGTCCATGTAGGGTTCCTCGAGCGCTTCGATACCGCCGAATTTCTGAATATCCTCCGTTTCCTCTTCCTCGGCCACGTCGAGCATGTCGTCCACCGTGACGATACCTATCAGGTAGCCGTTCGAATCTACGACCGGCAGGGCGACGCGGTCATATCTCTTGAAGGTGTCGAGCGCGTCCTGCTGGTCCTGCGTCGCGGTCAGGGTGATGATCTTCTCCTCTGAAATGAGCTCCCTGACGATTCTGTCGGGCTGGGAGAGAAGGAGGTCGCGCGACGCGAGTTCTCCGATGAGTTTGCCGTAGTCGTCGACGACGTAGATGACGTTGAGGGTTTCGCTCTCGTGGCCGTGTTTCCTGATATAGTCGAGAACCTGGGCGATCGTCCAGTCTTTCTTGACGCTTATGTAGTCGGGCGACATGAGTCGCCCCACGCTGTCCTCGGAATAGGCCAGCAGGGTCTTGGCGATCCTGAACTCCTCGAAAGAGAGCAGGCGCAGCAGTTCCTGCACGACGTTTCCCGGCAGCTCCTCGAGCATTTCCGTGCGGTCGTCGGGCGACATGCTGTTGAGGATGTGGGACACATCTTTCTTGGTGAGCGCGGTCAGCAGGTTCTGCTGCGCATCGATGTCGAGATATTCGAAGGTCTGGGTCGCCACCTCCTTGGGCAGGAGCCTGAAAAGGATGGCCTGCTCGTTTTCGGGAAGGTCGGAAATGAGCTCGGCGAGATCGACGGGAAGCCAGTCCGTAAAAATTCTCTGCAGCGCGCTGAAATTCCGGCGCTCGATCAGCTCTCGAATTTCTGGCAGGATTGGGGTGCCGATCATGATCAGGATAGTTAAGGACTTGCCTAAAAAAGAAGATTTTTTTTCAAGTTTCCAACAGCACCCCTTTCTTTTTGCCCGGCCGGTCCGGGCCTCGGTTTCGAGACGTACGGACAACCGGTTACATAGCGCCTCCAGCAGAGTTCCGTGCCTTTGCTGATGCCGATTCTCGGCGACGAACTGATCAGGGCCGGATCGACCGGTTCGCCTTCCTCGATAGAGAAGGTGCCGCCGGAAAGGTGCATGCCGTTGTGCTCGAGAGTTATCTCCATCGCCCTGGTCAGCTTTCCCGGTCCGTTCATGAGATTCACCCGGGAAGTCGTGTTGCGGTTGCGCATCATGTACTCCATACCCTCCAGAGGCTCCATGGCTCTCAGCAGCACCGCGCCGGCGACGCCTTCGGGTTCGGTTACGATATTCATCAGGTGATGGCAGCCATAACTGAAATATACATAAAGTGTTCCGGGGGACGCATACATGACCCGGTTTCTTTCCGTCATTCCCCTGTGGGCGTGGCAGGCGGCGTCGCCCGCTGCAAGATAGGCTTCGGTCTCGACGATTCTTGCGCGGTACAGCCTTCCGGCGGGGGTGTCGTGAACGAAGACTCTGCCGAGAAGCGCCTCTGCGAGCTCCAGCGCGGGTTTACGGAAAAAATCATCATGCACTCTTGCCATTGAGTACGTATGGAGTTTGTAAAAGTTGACTCAAGTATTATAATTTAGCAAGTCGGGATCGAAGGACGAAGGGTAAGGAACAACAGCGGCTAATATTCACAGGAGCCAGATGGGAAGAGTCATCGCGATTGCAAACCAGAAAGGCGGGGTCGGCAAGACGACCACGGCCGTGAACATCGCCGCTTCCATTGCGATTTCGGAATTCAGGACCCTGCTGATCGATATCGATCCCCAGGCGAACGCGACTTCCGGTTTCGGTCTCGATACCGAGGAAGAGATCGAGAACACCTTTTACCATGTGATGGTTCAGGGCGGGGACATGAACGAGGCTATCCGTTCTTCGAGCCTCGAATATCTCGACGTCGTTCCTTCCAACGTCAACCTCGTCGGCATGGAGGTGGAACTGGTGAACATGCGCGAGAGGGAGTACGTGATGCAGAAGGCCCTCAAGGGGGTGCGGGACAAGTACGACTATATCATCATCGACTGCCCGCCGTCGCTCGGCCTGATCACGCTCAATTCCCTTACCGCCGCCGATTCCGTTCTCATACCGGTCCAGGCCGAGTATTACGCTCTCGAGGGGCTCGGCAAACTGCTCAACACCATCAGCATCGTCCGGAAACATCTCAACCCCAGGCTGACGATCGAGGGCGTGCTGCTCACCATGTTCGACGCCCGGCTCCGTCTCGCGGGCCAGGTCGCGGAAGAAGTGAAGAAGTTTTTCAAGGACAGTGTCTACAAGACCTATATCCGCAGGAATGTCCGTCTTTCAGAGGCCCCCAGCCACGGCAAGCCCGCTTTGCTCTACGATGCCCAGAGCCTGGGGTCGAAAGACTATCTCGATCTTGCGCAGGAGATTTTCGAGAAGGACGGCAATATCAAGAAATTTAAAGTCAGGCAGCAGTAGAGCTGCTTGAACTGTTTTCACGGCAGAGCACATTATGGCTAAAAAAGCGTTGGGAAAAGGGCTGAAGGCTCTTATTCCCGAAGAGGGGTTTCTTCCCTCGAACAAATCCGACGACGAGTCGTGGGTTCAGAAGGGCGCAATCGGCAGTCTTCCGGTGGAAAAGATCCGGGTCAATCCTTTTCAGCCGAGGAAGGAGTTCGACGAGGCCGCCCTGGAGGACCTGATGAATTCCATCATCGAAAACGGGGTGATCCAGCCCGTTACCGTCAGCCGTGAAGGTGACGGCTACGAGCTCGTCAGCGGGGAACGACGCCTCCGGGCGGTCCGGAAGGCTGGATTCAGGTTCATCCCGGCCTACATCATCGATGCCCATGAAGACGCCAGCAAGCTCGAACTTGCGCTTATAGAAAATATCCAGCGAGAGGACCTGAACGCTATCGAGGTCGCTCTTGCATTGAAAAGCCTGATCAGCAATTGCAACCTGACGCAGGAAGAGGTCGCCCAGAAAGTCGGCAAGAACCGTTCCACCATCAGTAATTTCCTCAGGCTTCTCAAGCTGCCGGCGGCGATACAGGACAGCATCCGGAAAAACGAGATATCGTCCGGTCATGCAAGAGCGCTCGTCAATCTGCCGGGTCAGAAGGAGCAGATACGCGTCTGGCGGATGATCATGCAGAAAAAACTGTCGGTTCGCCAGACGGAGGACCTGGTTGCAGCGCTCTTCAGGGAACAACCCCCAAAAAAGGACACACCGCCGCCAGCGGACGGAGCGTCCCGGTTCGGTCAGGCAGAGTCGTTCCTGAGGGAGCGTTTCGCCACCAAAGTGAGAATCGTCGAGAAGAAAAAAGGGCGGGGGGAAATTCACATACAGTATTTTTCCGATGACGATCTTGAAAGAATCCTTGACATCATGCAGCATGACTAAATCAACAGCCACGGCAGCACTGCTTTTCTTCACGCTTCTTGTCATGACGGCCGGTCCGGCTGTTCAGGCGTCCGAAACGGTTTTTCCGGGGAACCGCGTCACGGCCCGTTCGATCGAGGGGGCGCTTTTTGTCGAGGCATCGCCCGAAGATCGGGAGAAAAATGCGGTGGAAGCCGACCAGCGCATGGAACCCTGGAAGGTTGCCATGATTTCGGCGGTTCTTCCGGGATACGGCCAGGTATACAACAAAGCGGCATGGAAAGTGCCCATACTGTACGGTCTGCTGGGCTATTTCGGTTATCGCGCCCTGGATTACAACGACAGCTACAACGAGTACAGGGACAAGTACTCGGCTGATCCCGACGGGCCTGACGCTTCGTCATACCGGAGCGAACGCGACGACTACCAGGAAAAGCGCAACCAGCATATCATGTTTCTCGCGCTCGCCTATATCGCGGGCATCATCGATGCCTATGTCGACGCCCATCTCTACGATTTCGACGCCATTACCGAGGAAGGCATTTCCGGCGCCGGAGCTCCCTCGTCGATCTATTCTCCGTCGGTCAGCGTCAGCATGAAGTTCTGATGCCGCTTTGCTGAACTGTTGATTTGTTGCAGCGTTACGAAGCTCTTTCTCACATCGGGGTTTCACCATGTGATCGCCCGGATTTCATTTTGACTTTTAACTTTTGAACTTTGACTTTTTCATGAAGTACTCTCTTGTAGGCAACGGCAGGATGGGGCGGCAGGTCGCCGCCGTGATCGAAGCTTCCGGCGAACATGCCGTGCATGCGGTGCTCGATGTCGATGCCGAAATTTCTGAAAAAAGTTTCGAGGGGAGCGACGTGATTATCGATTTCACCGTCAGGGATGCGTTTCTCTCCAATCTTCCCGCAATGCTCTCGTCGGGCGTGCCGGTCGTTGTCGGCACCACGGGCTGGGACGATCGTATGGACAGCGTCAGGTCCATGGTCGCCGATGCCGGTGCGTCGTTGCTCTATTCCGCGAATTTCTCGCTCGGGGTCAACATTTTTCTCAGGACGGTCCGCGAGGCGGCGGGCATGATCGCGCCGTTCGACGAGTTCGATATCGCTTTTTCCGAACAGCATCATACGGCCAAGGCCGATTTCCCCAGCGGAACGGCGCTGCGGGCCGCCGAAATGATCCTCGACGCGAACCCGCGCAAGCGCTCGATCATAAGCCGGCTTCCGGCGGAAGGGAACATCGCTCCCGAAGAGTTGCAGGTTTCGGCGATCCGGCTGGGTTCCGTTTTCGGACAGCACTCGGCGTTTATCAATTCCGAATTCGACGATATTGTCATCGCCCATACGGCCCGCAACCGCAAAGGCTTCGCCACCGGAGCCGTTCAGGCCGGAAAATGGCTTGCCGAAAGGCACGGTGCGATTCCGGGTTTCTATACCATGGACGATTTTCTCGACGATATTTTCTCCTGAGGAGCGTTGAGATGGCCGAAGATAACAAGCGGGAAGCGTGTCCCGGAAGAGTGACCGGGCTGGCTGTCGGGGCGCTGCTTGTCCTCGTCACCACCACGGTGCCGTATCTCACACTGATAAACTCGCTGTTTTTCGCCGGGATTTTCATCAGCGGCGCATTCGCCGCATACTATTACATCATCGCCTGCCAGGTGCGTCTCACTGTGTCCGAGGCATTCGTATACAGCAGTCTCGCCGGTATTGCCGGAACCGTCCTGTCGGTGCTTGTCTCTTACGCTCTGCTGACAGGCTTCGGCTACCGTCCCGGCATCGAGGGGCTCACGCTGCTTGTCGAATGGACACGGAATCTCTCTCCGGAGCAGGATGAACTCGTCAGGCAGCTCGAAACCGTTCTGCAGGCGCCCGTGAGGATGACCTTCGCCGAGCTTCTCGTCGGCATGGCCGTCACCGTTTTTCTCTACGCGCCCGTTTCAGGCCTGGGAGGCATGTTCACCGTCTGGCGGTTGAAACGTCAGGCGACGAGGGCGGATGCATCATAGTCGCTTTTGTGACGCCATCGGGCGGCACATTCCCTGATCGGGTCGTTCGTTTTATGCAACAGGAGCCGGAGGAATTCAGACATGTCTCTTCTTTTTTCGCCGGCAACGGTCGGCAACCTTTTGCTGCGGAACCGCATCGTCATGGCTCCCATGACTCGCAGCCGTGCGCCCGGAAACCGTCCCAACGAACTGATGGCCGAGTATTACTCGCAACGTGCGACGGCCGGCCTCATCGTTACCGAGGGAACGTCCCCTTCTCCCGACGGCCTCGGCTATCCACGCATACCGGGAATATTCACGCGGGAACAGATCGACGGGTGGAAAGGCGTCACGAGTGCTGTTCACAACGAAGGGGGAAAGATTTTCCTGCAGATCATGCATTGCGGCAGGATCGCTCATCCGATGAACATGCCTCGCGGAGCCCGGGTGCTCGCCCCGTCAGCGATTCGCGCCTCGGGAGAAATGTATACCGAGGGCGGCGGCCTGAAGTCCTATCCCGTACCGGAACCGATGACGACCAGCGATATCGGAGAGGCTGTCGGGGAATACGTTCAGGCCGCGAAAAACGCCGTGACGGCCGGTTTCGACGGGGTCGAGGTGCATGGGGCGAACGGCTACCTGATCGAACAGTTCATCCGTCCGAACACGAACCGCAGGACCGACGCTTATGGGGGTCCGATTGAAAACCGGTCTCGTTTCATGCTCGAGGTGCTCGAAGGGACGATCGGGGCGATCGGGGCCCGTAGGGTGGGCATCAGGCTTTCCCCTTTCGGCGTTTTCAACGACATGCCGCTCTATGACGCGATGGAAGAGGACTACGTAAGGATAGCGCAGCTGCTCGCCGCTGCCGGACCTGCCTATATCCATCTCGTGGACCACTCCTCGATGGGGGCGCCTGAAGTTCCGGACTCGATCAGGACCGCTTTCCGCCGGCTGTTCCGCGGCACCCTGATTCTGTCCGGGGGTTATGATGCCGAACGTGCAGGGCAGGACCTCGCCGGGGACCGGTGCGATCTGGTGGCGGTCGGCCGGCCGTTCATCGCCAATCCGGATCTTGTCCGGCGCTGGAAGACCGGGGCCCCGCTCAACGAGCCCGATCCCGATACCTTTTATTCCTCCGGCCCCGAAGGGTATACCGATTACCCTTTTTTGCCTTGCCGCCGTTGAAACCGGAGCGCTGCAAGGCGTTCATCCGTGGTGTTCCGGGATCGCCGCACAGGCCGATGGGGCAGCGGTTCCCTGGTTTTCGTGCTGTTTTTCCCTAACGAGAAGGAGGCAGTCATGTCGTGGTTCTATCTGATCGTCGCCGGTCTGTTCGAGTGCGTCTGGGCGGTCGGCCTCAAGTACAGCGCCGGTTTCACGAGATTCGTGCCGACACTGCTGACAATGTCGGCCATGCTGGTCAGCTTCGTCATGCTCTCCCTGGCGATGAAAACCATTCCTGTCGGAACGGCATACGCCGTATGGACGGGAATCGGGGCCGTAGGGGTCGTCGTTGCCGGTATGGTCCTGTTCGACGAATCGAGGGACCTGGCGAGAATCGGCTGCGTTCTCATGATCGTTGCAGGTATCACCGGCCTCAAAGTGCTTGCCCCTTAGCCCTTCCTGCACGCTGTTTTTCGCTTTTTTCGTCCCGTGGATGTTCCTTTTTTCCGGCAGGTCCGTTCCGCCCCGGTGAACATTTTTCATGCGGATTTGCAGATAATGTGTTTTCCTGTATATATTAACAATTGTTAATCAGGCAGTGCGGGTCAAAGAATATCGCTCATTCCCTGCTCTTCCGATCCGGAGAGCCCACCCGTTTTTCGAAGACTGTCTTTCTCGCAATCATATTTCCAGGGTTGTCCTGAACCACGATACGGATGCCGCAGGCTCCGTTTCGTTCAGGCGCCCGTCAACGCTCGTCCGCAGAGCCGGACGGGAAAAAAGGAGGTCCGTACATGTCGAAAAAAATTGTCGTACTCGGAGCCGGAACCGGCGGAACGATCGTATCGAACAACCTTCGTCGCCATCTGTCCGACGATTGGGAAATCACGGTGATCGACCGTGATGACAAGCATGTCTACCAGCCGGGACTGCTCTTCGTGCCTTTCGGTATCCAGAAAGTGAATACGCTGACAAGATCGAGGAAGAAGTACATTCTCAACGGTGTGAATTTCGTGATCGACGAGATCACCGGCATCGACACCGAAAAACGCGAGGTCAGGACGCAAAGCCACACGTTTTCCTACGATTTCCTGGTGATCGCGACAGGATGCAGGGTCCTTCCGGAAGAAACGGAGGGCATGACGGAGGCATGGGGCGAGAACGCCTTTACGTTCTACTACCCGAACGCTGCCGAAGCGCTCAGAAAAAAACTCGATGAATTCGATGGCGGGAAACTGGTGATGGATATCGCGGACGTGCCGTTCAAATGTCCCGTGGCGCCGATAGAATTCGTTTTTCTCGCCGACTGGTACCTGAAGAAGAAGGGCGTTCGCAACAAGAGCCAGATCGAGCTGGTGACGCCGCTGCCCGGAGCCTTCACCAAGCCGAAAGCCACGGCGGTTCTGACGGAATCGGCGAGGGAGAAGAATATCTCGATCCGGACCGGTTTTCAGCTCAACATGGTCAACGGCAAGGAGAAGTACATCGAGTCGGTCCAGGGCGACAAGATTCCCTATGACCTGCTGGTTGTCGTGCCGACGACGTTCGGCGATCAGGTGATCAGCGATTCGGGCATAGACGACGGGATCGGGTATGTTCCCACGCATCACAATACCCTGCAGGCACTGAAGCACGAGCGTGTCTACGTTATCGGCGACGCTACCAACGTTCCCACCTCCAAGGCCGGATCGGTCGCGCATTACGAGGCGGATGTGGTGGTCTTCAACATCATGGCCGAGATTCACGGCGTCAAGCCCGAGGAGATATTCGACGGACACTCGACCTGCTTCATCGTCTACTCAAAGGGAACCTCTTCCCTCATCGATTTCAACTACAAGATCGAGCCGCTGCCCGGCAAGTATCCCATGCCGCATCTCGGTCCGTTTTCGCTCCTCAAGGAGACGAAGATGAACTGGAAGGGAAAGCTGGGCTTCGAGTGGCTCTACTGGAACGTACTGCTTGCCGGACGACACCTCGGTGCGCCTCCGACACTTGTCATGGCCGGAAAGGAAGTCGGATGAAACGGCTGAAGCCGGGTCTAAGGGAGACGGAGGTAATGTCCCCGGTCGATTTTTTCGGTTCCGGGAAGCAGTCGCCATTCGCAAACCCGGCTGATGGATGCGGGCGTCTTGATGCTTCCGATGCCGTCGCGGAGCCGTGAAAGGATGTCTTCGTCTCCGGGAGCGTTGTCCGAGGCCTCGATGTAGGCCTTCGGTCTGGCGCCGTATTCCCTGTCGGGCACCGCAACGACCAGCGCGCGGCGAATTCCCGCGATGTCGCACAATGCCCGTTCGATCTCTTCGGGATGAATGTTTTCCCCGCCAGAGATGAACATGTTGTCCATCCTGCCGGTGACCCGCAGCTCTCCGTCCGGCGAGAGCGTGCCGGTGTCCCCGGTATGAAACCAGCCGGAACCGTCGGTTTCGAGTCCCGGTCCGTCCGGTGACAGGTATCCCCGGAAGAGGCAGGGGCCTTTGACGAGGATTTCGTCTCCGGCTCCGATCGAGAGCTCGCGGTACGGCAGCACCCTGCCGGCGGTGACGGCATCGGCCGGTACGGTGCCGCCGGTGGTGGCGATCTGGGAACTCATCTCCGTAGATCCGTAGCTGAGATAGACCGGAATGCCGGCTTTTGCGGCGTCCCGGAGCAGGGCCGGTTCTACGGCGCTGCCTCCGAGCAGCACGGCTTTTGCCCTTCGGAGGCGGTTGCGGGACGCATCGTCCCGCAGGAGCCTGTAGAGCTGCGTGGGGACGAGGGACAGGTGGGTAATGTCGAATCGCTGCAATGCTTCGGCTATGGGTCTGTCGGGTTCGGCGGCCGCCAGCGAGCCGCCTCCCAGGAGTGAACGGAACAGCAGCGCATAGCCGCCGATGTGAAAAAGAGGAAGGGAGAGAAGCCAGCAGTCGCCCGGGCCGAAAGGGAGGTTCTCGTTCGAGCCGAGGGCGCTGTGGTAATGGTTGCCGAAAGAGAGCAGGGCGGCTTTCGCGACGCCGGAACTCGAAGAGGTGTGAATGACCGTTACGGGAGTGTTGAACTGTTGAACTGTTGAACTGTTGAACTGCGGTTCGATTGTGGCGCGTTCGGCTTCTGAAAGGATTTTCCCGGGGGTGAGCCTGACGGGGAAGTCAAGCGTTCCGGTCAGTTCTTCGGTTCCCACAAGCACCGAGGGGTTCAGGTTTTCGAGCATGGCCCGCAGCCTTTCAGCCGGGAAGCGATGGTTCAGCGGGGCTGCGACGGCTCCGGTTCTCAGGAGCGCCAGGAGCAGGAGGACGAGCTCGGGACTGTTGGGCATGCAGAGCGCCGCCGTTTTACCGTTCCGGATGTCCCGGCGGTCGAGCGTGGCGGCGATGCGTGATGTTTCCTTTTCCAGTTCGCGGAAGGAAAGGATACTGTCTTCGGCAAGGAGTGCGGGATGATCGCCGAACCGGCCGGCTGCCCGCGCTACAATGTCCATGTTTCGACGGGGTCAAGGTTCCTGAGATCGGGATCGAGGCTGCCTGCGTAAGCTTCTTCGACAAGAAGGGAGCCGTTTTCCACCCTGAAAGGGCTCTTGAGGATGTCCCGCTCGAGTTGCCGGAAGGTATCGAGTCCGCATGCCGCGGGATGCGCGGAAAGCATGGACGCGAACCGGGCGTAGAATCCGATGCCGATACCAGTTTCGAAAACCGAGCTGATGACCGCCGGAATTCCTTCGGCCTCCGCTTCGAGTGCGAGACGGAGCGTTTCCGAGAAGCTGCCGAGCCTGGAGGGTTTCAGTACGAGTCCGCCGAGACAGTCGTGCGGCAGCGAGTTCCATATGCCGGAGGTCATCCACAGGGATTCGTCGAGCGCCGCCGGTATCCCGGTTCTTTCGAAGAACTCCGGTATCAGGAACGGATCGACCAGCGGTTCCTCGACGTAGGTGACGGCGCCGGGCGGTATCCTGCCGAAAAACGTGCAGGCCTCGTCCAGCGTGAAAGAACGGTTGCCGTCAAGTCGCAAGGCAATGTCGTCGCCGAAATCCGAATGCAGGGCGAGAGCCTGTTCGACCGCGATGCCGGGGTCGCTTGCCCGAACCTTCAGCTTGAATGTCCGGTATCCCATCCGGAAATGCTCCTCCGCCATGGAGAGCACCTCCCTGGTGTTTCCGAACAGCAGGGCGTTCAGTGGAAGCCTGTCCGACGGCTCCAAAGCGCCGGGAAAGGACGGCCGCCTGCCGCAGACGCTCGCCCGGAAGTTGAGCAGAGCCATTTCGATGCCGCAGCGCGCCGATGGGCAGAGGCGCTCCGGAAGGCCGTTTCCCGCGTCGGCGAGTGAGAGCCCGTCCCGTGAAATAACAGGGGCGGCGAGCGCCTGCCGGCACTGATCGAGAGCTTCCGCCAGGGTCTCTTCATGGAGGCCGGGCAACGGAGCGACTTCGCCGAACCCCGTGTGGCGGCCGTCTGCGGCGCCGATGGCGATGACGAATCCATCCCTTGTGCCGAGGCTTGAACGGCGAACCGGGACCGGCCTGACAAAAGGGATGGAATAGCGGTATATGGATACGAAGCCCGGCTTCAAGGTCTCTTCGGGAATTTGCCGAAATCCGGTTTGCGTTTTTCGACGAAGGCGTTTTTCCCTTCCTGCGCTTCTTCGCTCATATAGTAGAGCAGCGTGGCGTTGCCGGCGAGTTCCTGCAGGCCGGCCTGGCCGTCGCAGTCGGCGTTGAGGGCCGATTTGAGACAGCGGAGGGCCAGGGGCGAGTGCCGGAGGATTTCCCGGCACCATTGCACCGTTTCCTCCTCGAGCCGTTCGAGGGGTACGACCGTATTGACAAGGCCCATGTCGAGGGCTTCCCGTGCATTGTACTGACGGCAGAGGTACCAGATTTCACGGGCTTTTTTCTGTCCGACGATCCGGGCCATGTAGCTTGCGCCCCAGCCTCCGTCGAAAGAGCCGACTTTCGGGCCGGTCTGACCGAAAACGGCGTTCTCGGCGGCAATGGTCAGGTCGCAGAGCATGTGCAGTACGTGGCCGCCGCCGATCGCGTAACCGGCGACCATGGCGATGACCGGTTTCGGGCAGGTGCGGATATCACGCTGGAAATCAAGGACGTTGAGCCGGTTGACGCCTTTTTCATCGGCGTACCCCGCGTCGCCCCTGATTTTCTGGTCGCCGCCCGAACAGAATGCGAGAGGACCCTCGCCGGTCAGGATCACGACACCGATCTGTTCGTCGTTTCTTGCGTCTTCGAGGGCGCGGATCATCTCGACGACCGTCTGCGGACGGAATGCGTTGCGCCTTTCGGGACGGTTGATGGTGATCTTTGCGATGCCTTCGGCCTTGTGGTAGAAAATATCGGTGAATTCACCGGCCTGTACCCAGTTAACGGTGCTCATGGTGCAGTGTTTTTTTGTTCTGATAGAGGTGCGCGGCTTCGCTGCCGTCATGGCCCTGCGGGCATGGCGCGACGATCGCTGTTTCCGGAAGGGAGCGTCATTATGCGCCGGCGTCGATGAAGCCTGTCAGGCGTTCGAGGAACAGAGGCCTGTTTTCGATATGCGGCGTGTGACCGCAGCCGGGAAAGACGACCAGTTCCGAACAAGGGCATAAATTAACCAATTGACGGCCAATCTCAACGTATTTTGTGTCTTTTTCCCCGGCGAAAAAGTGCAACGGCAGACGGTTCGCCGCAAGCCGCGTCCAGAGGGACGGCTGGTTTCCGGTGCCGAGTGTATCGAGCGCACAGGCAAGTGCGGAAGGGTTGTTGTTTCGCCGCCGTTCGAATATTTCGGGAAAAAGAGGGTGTTTCGCGAGCTGTTCGAAAAGCGGAAGCCTGTACCATCCTTCGAGGAAAGACTCGAAGTCAGCAGCGATGCTTCCGGCGAGTTTTCCGTCGGCCAGTCTGCGCTGTTCCCGCTCCTTGGCTGTCGGAAGGCCCGGAGAGGCCGATACGATGACCACGCTCCGGAAAAGATCGGCGTGGTGCAGCGCGAGATGGAGCGCCAGACGCCCTCCCATGGAATAGCCGACGAGATCCCATGGGCCGGGGTGGAGTTCCCGCACGATGTGCGCAAGCTGCCGGGAGATTTCCTCGAAGGAAGGTTGCTTCTCTGTAAGGGTTGCCGTTTTGCCGTGTCCCGGGAGATCCGGCATGATACAGAGCCTGCTTTCGCCGAGAGTCCCTGCACAATCCATCCAGTCTTCCCCGGAGCCGAGAAAACCGTGCAGGAGCAGCAGGGGCGGTTTGTCGGCGCTTCCCGCGATCCGGACGTGCATGTCGTAATGAGGGGTCGCTATCCGCATAGATGACGATCGACAATTGCCCTGAGCCGGGCGTTCAGCCGGCGGTGTTCGGTGAGATTATCTTTTCTCGATCCGGCTATTTCGATGATGCCGGTGTGTCCTGAACGACAGAGATCAGCGTAGCTCGAAGCGAATCCGGCGTTCGTCGATGGATTGTCGTAGGCCAGGCCGAATGTTTCCGCGGCCGAACGGATGGAGAAATGCTGCGGGGTGCCGAAGTGGGTTTCGAAAACGTCCTCCTGGTCGGCAATGGGCAGGAACGAAAATATTCCCCCTCCGTTGTTGTTGATCACGATTATCTGGAGCGGATGACGGAGATTGCGGAGCAGGGTGAGGGAATTGAGATCGTGCAGGAAAGAGAGATCGCCGATAAGCAGCGTTACCGGTTGGCGAAGTCCGTGGGCGAAGCCGGCGGCGGTTGCGATGTTGCCGTCGATGCCGCTGGCTCCCCGGTTTATTCCCGTAAGCGGCCGGCAATCATCCCGGTTTGCCGCGTAGCTGTCCATGTCCCTGACCGGCATGCTGTTGGCGAGGAACAATGCGTTCGTTCGGGGGAGTTTTTCGGACAGGATCCGGGCGGCGGATATTTCGGTTACCGGAGCATCGGCAGAGCAGTGCCTGTCGATTTCCTCGCGGGTTTCGCGGCAGATGGCTTCCAGGGGCAGCGCATGCGTCCTGTCCGTTCGGGTTTGGTTTACAAGGGCGCGCGCGAATGCTCCCGGATCGGACTGTATGCTCAGCGTGACGTTGTGGTCCGGGTTGAATCGTTTCGGGTGGTCCTTCACCACGATCACCTGCGTCGGGTTCCAGCTGCGGATAGCCGCTGCCGGCAGTTTGCCGACGATCTTTCCGCCGAAATGAAGCACGGTATCGGGCCGGAAACGGTCCGTAAAGTGTTCGGAAAGCATCAGGTGCTGCAAGGGGAGGTATTGCGGATGAAAGCGAAGCTGGGAAGAGATATCGGCATAAAGGGGCGCTCCGATGCTTCTGGCGAGTTTCAGCACGGCCTCCGCCTCCTGCGGACAGTCGAGTTTGCCCGCCGTGAGGAAAACCGAAGCGGATCGCCGGAGTATTTCACCAACCCGCTGCACGGCATTCTCCGAGGGAAGTCGGACCGGTGCGATACTGGCGCAGAGAGGATCGGCGTTTTTCCTCCACGCTTCGATCTGAAGCAGCCAGGGATCTTCTCCGGCAGGGTCTGCCGGTTCGAGCGGTTCCCTGAACGGCGCGTTGATATGGACAGGTCCCGGAAGGCAGCCCACGCTGCTCGTCACCGCCTGGTCGATGGTCGACAGGAGCGAGCGGGCGGGTATGGCGGTCGACGGTTCGGGAAGCTGGACATTCCATCTGGTATAGCCTCCGAAGATTCCCGGCTGACGGATGGTCTGGTTTGCCTCCACGTCGATAAGTTCGAACGGCCGGTCGGCCGTGAGGAGCAGCATCGGCCGGTTGTCCGACGACGCCTCCACGACCGCCGGGTAGTAATTTGCCACGGCGGTGCCGGACGTGCAGACGAGAACGGCCGGTTTGCCGGTGCTTTTCGCGTAACCAAGGGCGAAAAACCCGCCGGCCCGTTCGTCAGGGAACATGATACATTCGGTCTTTGCATGTCGAGCCGCCGCAACCGTCAGGGGAGTGGATCGCGATCCGGGGGAAATGCAGAAAAGCGTGATGCCGTGTCGAACGAGCTCTTCGACGATCAGGGCGCTCCAGAGTGTGGTTGTTTGCCGGTGGTTCATGGCCAGACGTGAACGGTGGTTACTCAATCCGTGCGGCGGGTGATGGCCAGGATGTCGCTGATTTTCTGGTCCACTTCGCGCCATTCCGAAGCCGGGTCCGATCCGCTGACGAGACCTGCGCCCGAGTAGAGGTAGACGCGGTTGTCATCGGCGAGCCCCGAACGGATGCCGACCGCGAATTCGGCGGCGTTCCGGCTGATCCAGCCGACGGGTCCGGCATACCAGCCCCTGCTGAAGGGTTCGAGATGGATGATCTGCTCGAGGGCTTTCCTTCTCGGAACGCCTCCGACCGCGGGTGTGGGGTGCAGGCATTTGAGTACTGCGTTGTCGCTCTCCGAGCCCGGCTGGAGGGTCGCGTGGCATTGAGTATAGAGGTGCACCAGCCTGTTGAGCTGCAATGCCCGTACTTTTTCCTCCATGTCGATCTCGCTGCAGATCGGTTCGAGTTCCTTTGCGATGGTATCCTTGACGAACCTGTGTTCGCGGACGTCCTTTTCCGAATTGAGGAGTTGCTGACAGGCGTCTATGCCACCCTCGCCGATCGTTTCGCGTGAGCATGTTCCGGCGAGCGCTTCCGTGAAAAGCTGGTCCCGTTCCCGGCGATAGAGCCTTTCGGGCGTGAAGCTGAAGAAGGCGGTGTTCGGTTCCGGTTCGAAGTAGTACCGGTAGGTGGAGCTTTCGGGAAAAGGATGGCGGAGCATGAAGAGGCTTGGCGGAAAGGGGTCGGGAAAATCGAGAACGGTCTGGCGGGCGAGGATGATTTTACCCATGAATCCTTCGCGGAACCGCTGCAGCACGATGTCGCAGGTTTTCATCCAGTGCCGTTCGTCGGGTCTGAACGAGACGCTCGAAGCTTCGGGCACCAGGCTGTCGTCATCGGGCGCCTGTACGAGTTTGTCCAGAGTTTCGAGAAGGGGGCTGTATTGTTCCTCGCGTTCCTTTTCCGGGTCGAGCAGGAGGTTGCATACAAGCACCGTTTTTCCGTTTCCCGATTCCAGGCTGACGAGCGGCAGAATGAAGGTGAACGATCTGAACGACCGCCACTGCGGGTCCTGCTTCTGCTGGTTGTTGAAGCAGAAGCCGCCGAAATAGCGTGCGGAAGGGTCCTTTTTCGATATCTCGCGCTGGAGCAGTTCGAAGCTCTCGCTGTTGGGACCTGTTTTGTCATGGCGGATCGCATCGGCTTCTCCGACACCAGCGACAATGTCGTCTTTTTCCCTGTTCGCCCAGTACAGTTTCGGGTAGACGGGCTGCCCGTGCAGCCACAGCAGGGCATCGGTATCCGTCACTTCGGCGGAGAATGTCCTGAGCTGTTTCCCGTCCGGGATGTCGCCCCGCTGCGAATCACGGAGAATCCGTTCCTTCAGCAGCTGCAGGGCGTCGGTCATCGGCAGGGGTCTGCTTACGGATTCGATGATGTCGGTAGGGTTGTTCATAGCTACACTTCAGCGGATTTTCCTTTCCGTGGGGTTCCCTTGTCCTGCTTGCCCGGGAACATACTTCAGGGTTTCACGGGGCGCTCTGACAGACGCTTTCAGTCGCCTTGTTCCAGATGGCGTTCCAGGGAGACGGCAAGATAATTGTTTTTCTCCTGAAGCCACGAAAGAATTTCCCGCGCCTGTTCCCTGCGGTTCGTTCTGATATAGCAGATGGCGAGATTGTAATAGGCTTCCGAGAACGCCTCGCTGTGCTCGATCGCCTTGCTGTAGGCGTCGATGGCTTTATCGCATTTTTCCATCTGCAGGTAGACGTTGCCTATGTCGTAATGGCGCAGCGAATCGTCGGGCGCGTACTCGAGGCTTTTCTCGAAATAGTCGAGGGCCTGCGCGTACTGCTGCCGGTTGAAGTAGGCCGCGCCGAGCGCGGGGTAGACGCTTCTGCCGGTTTCGGGTTTCAGCGTCAGGGCCTTTTCGTATGCGTCGACCGCGTCATCGTACTGCTGTTTTCTCGAATAGGCGTTGCCCAGTCTGACATAGTTCTGCGCGTCGTCGGGATTCTGCCAGACGGCCTGCTGGAGATCATTGATCTCCTTTGCCGATTCGTCGCAACCCCACAGCGTCGCCGTCATGCATGCGGCGAGCATCGCCGTCCGTACCGCCGGTTTGAAAGAGGTCACGAAGAAACGCCTGATGAACGCAGAAATGGACATTTTGTTTTCCCGGCTGCCGGTTTGTATTGTATCTGTTACCGTAAATATATACATATATCCGTCACGAAAAATTTCCCTGCCCGGGCGGCATCTCCGTTTCCGGGATCACTGACTATCCGTCGGCGACATATGCTGTTCGGTAACGACAAGCAGGTTATCTCCGCAAGCAGAAGAACCGATATTCCGGCATTTCATGCGGACTGGTTCATCGACAGGGTGCGTCACGGCTACTGTAAGGTAGCAAATCCCTATAACCCTGCACAGGCCAGGGAAGTATCCCTCCGTTCCGCTGACGTTGCCGCCATTGTGTTCTGGACGCGGCGGGCAGAACCTCTCCGTCGTTATCTCGACGAACTCGACGGCCGTGGATTCAACTATTATTTTCTCTATACGATTACCGGCTGTCCGGCGGGGATGGAGCCGGGACTGCCGGATAAACAACGCTGCGTCGAGGATTTTCTGGAATTGTCGGCGAGGACGGGCCCGGAAAAAGTCATCTGGCGCTACGACCCCGTGATCATGAGCACGGACCTCGATCACGACTATCATGTCGAGAAATTCTCGGGTCTTGCCGAACAGCTTGCCGCAGGAACGAACAGCGTCGTTATAACCTTTTTGAAAATGTATCCGCATATTGCGGAAGCGATGCGCAAGGCCGGTGTTTTCCAGCCCGTCAGGCGAGAGCGCGAGCTTCTGGCGAAAGCGATAGGCGATGCGGCGGCGAGGCAGGGGCTGACGGTGAGGGGGTGCGGCGAGAGGGAATCGTTTCCCGGTCAGGGTATTTCGAAGTGCATCGATGAGAAATTGCTGGGCAGGCTGTTCGGGCTTGAGCTCTCTTCCGCGAAGGACAGGGGGCAGCCGCCCGAATGCCGTTGTATCAGGAGCATCGACATCGGAGCGTATGGTTCCTGCCTGCATGGATGTGTATACTGCTACGCTTCGAGAAATTTCGATCGTGCACGGCTTCGATACGGTCGAAATGCCAGGGGAAGGGAAATGTTGTAGGCGGTTGTCGATGCGTCGAACTGTTGATCTGGCGAATGTCCGTTGATGCCGCTCCTGCGCTGATGCAATGTTGTCAACCCGTGGAGGAAGAGAATTGAAAACCATAACGATACAGGTGGAAGGTCTTCGCTGTCCGAGCTGCGAAGCGCTGGTCAGGGAAGCTATCGAGGAACTCGAAGGCGTGCGGAGTGCCGAGGTGTCGCATGTGGACGGTTCCGCCGTGATCGTCTACGACGAACAGACGGTTTCGCCGGAGACGTTCAGGACCGCCGTCGAGCAGGAGGGGTTCCGCGTTGCGGGATAGCGGCTTGGAGAAGGCCGAACTGAAAATAACGGGCATGCATTGCGAGAGCTGTGTGAGGGTGGTCGAGCGGGCTCTCGTGAAGGCTCCCGGGGTTCGGGACGCATCGGTAAATTTTGCGGCCGGAAAGGCATCGGTCACGTATGATCCGTCGATGACGGACTCCGACCGGCTGGTCGGGGAAATAGAAAAAAAGGGATTCGGCGCCCGCCTCATCGAGGCGGGCGATACGCAAAGAGCCGATGCCATGTACCGCGAGGAGCTTCGGGGACTGAGAACGCGGCTTGTTACCGGCGCGCTATTCGCTGTCCCCGCCCTGCTGCTCGGCATGGGCACGATGCAGTCGCCGCCCGTGTGGCAGCCCTATGCGCTCTGGCTTCTCGCGACGCCCGTTCAGTTCTACGTCGGCATGCCGTTCTACGTCGGAGCCTGGACCGCTCTGAGAAACGGCGCCTCGACAATGGATACGCTTGTCGCTCTCGGAACCAGTGCGGCCTATTTCTATTCTCTCTATCTGCTGCTGTTCGAAAGCGGTTCGCACCAGTATTTCGAAACCTCGGCCGTGCTGATAACCCTCGTGGTTCTGGGGAAATATCTCGAGACGGTCTCGAAACACAGGACGTCCGAAGCGATCAGAAAGCTCGAAAGACTGTTGCCCGGGGAAGCGGCGGTGATCCGTAACGGCGTTGAAACGAACGTGCCGGTGGAAGAGGTCGATCCCGGTGATACGGTGATTGTCCGTCCCGGAGAACAGGTTCCGGTCGACGGCGAGATCATCAGAGGTAACACGACGCTCGACGAGAGCATGGTGACCGGCGAGAGCATTCCTGTCTCGCGGGGCGTCGGTGATGCCGTTATCGGATCGACCATCAACAGGGAGGGCGCTTTTTCGATGCGGGTGACCCGCACCGGTTCTGAAACCATGCTGGCCAGAATCATCAGGCTCGTGGAGGATGCCCAGATGGAGAAGGCGCCCGTTCAGCGTTTCGCCGACAGGGTTTCTTCCTGGTTCGTTCCGGCGGTCATCGCCGTTGCCGCGCTGACTTTTTCCTGCTGGTTCTTTCTTTTCGGAGCGGCTCCGGGCTTCGCGCTCGTGGCGGCAGTCTCGGTACTGGTCATCGCCTGCCCCTGCGCCCTGGGCCTCGCCACGCCAACGGCGATCATGGTCGGTACGGGCATGGGCGCCGGCGAAGGTATTCTCATCAAGGGCGGGGATGCTCTCGAAGTCGCGGGGGGGCTGAAGTACGTCGTTTTCGATAAAACCGGCACCCTCACGAAGGCCGAGCCCAGGGTGACGGCGGTCAGGGTCCGCGAAGGGTACGACGAGCGGCGCTGCGTCGCGCTTGCCGCGGGTCTCGAGACAGGTTCCGAGCATCCGCTCGCCAGGGCTCTGGTGGAGAAAGCCGGAACGGACGGCGTCGGCGTCGCGGAGCCGGGCGAATTCCGGTCATATACAGGGCGGGGCGTCGAGGCTGCACTCGACGGCATCCGCTACCGGATCGGTTCCGTCAGGTTCATCGGCGAGGCGGGCATCGATACGCAGGATTTCCGTGACGTTCTCGAAACCTTCGAGGAGGAGGGCGCCACGGTCATCATGCTCGCAGACGAACAGCGGGCACTCGCTGTTTTCGCCCTGAGGGACACCCTCAAGCCGGAGGCGCGGGAAGCCATTGCCGAACTGCACGCAATGGGGCTCGATACGGCCATGATTACCGGTGATAACGAAAGAGTGGCGCGCAGGATCGCCGGGGAAACCGGAATATCCTCCTTCAGGGCCGGTGTGCTGCCGGAGGAAAAGGAAGCGTTTATCGTCGAATTGCAGAAAGCGGGAACGGTGGCGATGGTCGGTGACGGAATCAACGACGCTCCGGCTCTGGCCAGGGCGGATACAGGCATCGCGATGGGCTCGGGGACGGATATCGCCATGGATGCCGGAGACATTGTTTTCATGCGCGGGGACCTGCGTTCCCTGCCGCGGGCGATTCGTCTCAGCCGCCTTACGATGAGGCGTATCCGGATGAACATGTTCTGGGCGCTCTTCTACAATGCTGTCGGTATCCCCGTGGCCGCGGGACTTTTCTATCCGTGGACCGGCTGGCTGCTCAGCCCCATGATCGCGGGCGGAGCCATGGCCATGAGCTCCGTCAGCGTCGTCCTGAGTTCGCTCGCGCTGAAGACGAAGCGATTCTGACCCTCCGCCGGGAGCGGACGGAAACACGTTAACCCTTAAACTGTCGGATACAACTATGGCGGAAGAAAAGACGGAGCGGCTTGCGGTTCTCATCGACGCGGACAATACCCAGGCGTCGATCGTCGACGGTCTTCTCGCGGAAATCGCGAAATACGGCGTGGCGAGCGTCAAGAGGATATACGGTGACTGGACCTCCCAACTTCTGAAGGGCTGGAAGGAGGTGCTTCTGGAGCATTCCATCCAGCCGATCCAGCAGTTCGGTTACACGACCGGCAAGAACGCTACCGACAGCGCCATGATCATAGACGCCATGGACCTGCTCTATACCGGTAATTTCGACGGTTTCTGCATTGTGTCGAGTGACAGCGACTTTACGAAGCTCGCTTCGAGGATCCGCGAATCAGGACTGGTTGTTTTCGGTTTCGGCGAGAAAAAAACCCCCTCGGCATTCGTTTCCGCCTGTGACAAGTTCATTTTTACCGAGGTGTTGCGCGCCAGGGTGAACGAAAACGAGGCTATCGCCAGGAAATCGACCGCTGAACTGAAAAAGGACACGCGGCTGGTGCGTCTGCTGAGAAACGCCGTTGATTCGGCATCCGACGAGAGCGGCTGGGCTCACCTGGCGACCGTGGGCAGCACCATCGCAAAGCAGTCGCCCGAGTTCGACCCGAGAAATTACGGTTACGGCAAGCTCGGCGATCTGGTCAGGGCGACCAAGCTCTTCGAGGTGGACGAACGACCGGCGGGAGACGGAAGGTCGAAATCGATCTATCTCTCCGACAAGCGGAAGAAAAGCTGAAGAGCGCATTTCGGCGCTCACGGCAAGTTGTATTTCGACGTATGGTAATTATCGATTGCGCGGCGCGCGCAGTCCTGAACAATTTGGGGCATAACAGCAAAAGGAGGGTCAAGTCATGGGAAAAGACGCTACCTGCGGGTTTTCGGTCATCCTGCCGAAGGCATTGAGCGCGGCGATTGTTTTGTTCGTTCTTCTGTCCTCCATGCCAGGCAGGGCTTGTGCGGCCGATCTTGAAGGCGCAAAGGATCATCCGCTTCTGAAAAGGTTCGGTGGATCGTCGATTGTCGGTTACAATGTCAAGTCATTCGACGACTATGCCCTGCAGACATCGACCTACAGGAACTACAATCCCGACACCCGAAAAAGGGAATACGCTTCCAGGCCCCTCGCCGTGGAAGGCCGGTACACGGAGATATGGTACGAGGCGCCCGGGGAAACATCTTCCCTCCAGCTTTTCAGAAACTATCTCAATGAACTGAAGGCAAAAGGATTCACCATACTGTATGACTCCCAAAAAGATCCCGCGGCCGTGAAATGGGTCGGGTATCTCAACCCCTACGGCTCCAGGAAGGATATAAAGACGAACCGCAGCAGTAATGTCTTCCGTGCAGCCGATTACAGCGGATTGCATGTCGCAAGCGCCAGACTCGGCCGGCCGGCCGGAAACGTCTATGTGCAGCTGACAGCGGTAGAGTGGGGACGTGACGATGCGGTTTACAAGGCTAAAAAAGGGGCGTACATCGCTGTCGACATCATCGAAGAGCGGCCAATGACGCAGAACATGGTCGTTGTAAAGGCGGACCAGATGTCGAAAACCATCACGGCTACCGGCAGAATCGCGTTGTACGGAATACTGTTCGATACCGGCAAGGCCATCGTCAAACCGGAATCGAAACCCGCCATTGCTGAAATTGCCAGGCTTCTCAAGCAGAATCCTTCGCTCTCCCTGCATGTCGTGGGCCATACGGACAATGTCGGCGGCCTGGAATTCAATATGGCGCTTTCAAAAAAACGGGCCCTTGCGGTTGTCTCGATGCTTACGCAGCAATACGGGATTGCTGCATCGCGGCTCAAGGCCAACGGTGTCGCCTATCTCGCTCCGGTAGCACCGAATACCTCCGAGGCCGGGCGGGCGAAAAACCGGCGGGTCGAACTGGTGCCGGGATAGTCCTCTTGGCGGGCTGTACATGAAAAAAGGAATTCCCGCCTTGGCGGGAATTCCTTTCGTGCCTTGCACGGAATAACATGTCTTGCGGAGCTGACGGGACTCGAACCCGCGGCCTCCTGCGTGACAGGCAGGCGCTCTAACCAAACTGAGCTACAGCTCCGTGAAAGAGTTGTAAAGGTAGAAACATTTTTTATCCCTTCCAAAAAGTTTTTTCATTTTATTTCTTCTTATATTAAAAGCTATGCCCACTATCGGGCTTATCCCTGTGAAGGGTTGAAAAACCGGACGGCTTCCGGTTTTCGCCTTTCTATTTTCGACGTGCTTTCGGGAAAAGGTCCGGATGGTTTTTCCGCGGCCTTCTTGCAGCCATAGCCGCCCTGTCTTATGAAGAAGCTTTCCTTCCTTACGGCATTTGTTTCGAGCCTGTTTTCTTTTCCTTTACCTCTTTTCGCGACGGGAATCGACGAGCGCATCAACGAGGTCATGGCTCCCGTTACTTCCCAGGCTTTCAAGATCGTTTTCTTTTCCGTGACGTTCGGCGGGATAACCATTCCGTTCGTACTGCTCTGGCTTATCGTGGCCGCGCTCGGCTTCACGGCCTATATGGGATTCGTGAACGCACGGGGATTCCGGCACGCCATCGATCTGGTTCGCGGCGTCTACGACTCCCCGGACAGCCAGAAGGGAGAAGTATCCCATTTCCAGGCGCTTACGGCTGCGCTCTCGGCGACCGTGGGCCTGGGAAATATAGCGGGCGTGGCCGTGGCTATTACGCTTGGGGGGCCCGGCGCGACGTTCTGGATGATCCTTGGGGGACTTTTCGGGATGTCTTCCAAGTTCGTCGAGTGCACGCTGGGTGTCAAGTACAGGAAAATAAACGAAGACGGTTCGGTTTCCGGCGGTCCCATGTATTATCTCAGCCGGGGATTTGCCGAAAAGGGTCTCGTGCTCCCCGGCAGGATACTCGCGTTTTTCTTCGCACTGATGTGTATCGGCGGCTCGCTCGGCGGGGGCAACATGTTTCAGGCAAACCAGGCGTTCAAACAGGCGGTGATCGCCACGGGCGGAGAGCAGAGCCTGCTGTATCAGCAGGGATGGGTTTTCGGGCTTGTCATGGCCGTTCTTGTCGGCGCGGTCATCATCGGAGGAATCAAATCCATCGTCAGGGTGACCTCGAAGCTGGTGCCGGTCATGGTTGTCATCTACGTTTCGGCTTCCCTTTTCATAATTTTTTCCCATGTCTCCCTGCTGCCCCAGGCATTCGCCTCCATCGTGTCGGGAGCGTTCTCGCCCGACGCCATGTACGGCGGGGTGGTCGGCGTGCTCATACAGGGGTTCAAGAGAGCCGCTTTTTCGAACGAGGCGGGCATCGGTTCCGCGCCGATCGCCCATTCGGCCGTGAAGACCGACGAGCCCGTAACCGAGGGGCTTGTCGCCCTGCTCGAGCCTTTTCTCGATACGGTGGTCATCTGCACCATGACGGCGCTGGTCATCATTATTTCCGGCCTCTACGCCGAACAGGGCATGGACGGCATCGCGCTGACTTCCAGGGCGTTCGAGCAGGTGATCTTCTGGTTTCCCTATATCCTGAGCGTAGCGGTGCTTCTCTTCGCTTTTTCAACCATGATTTCCTGGTCCTATTACGGACTGAAGGCATGGACCTTCATTTTCGGTGAAAGCCTGGTGTCGGATGTCGCCTACAAGGTGCTGTTCTGCGTGTTCATCGTTCTCGGCTCCGCCATGAACCTCGCTTCGGTAATCGATTTCACCGACGCCATGATCTTCGCCATGTCCTTCCCGAACATTATCGGACTCTACCTGCTCGCGCCCGGCGTCAAACGCGATCTCGACAGCTATTTCGACCGCCTGCACCAGGGACAGATCAAACGGTACAAATAGCTTCGTGTATTTTTCCACCGGAGTTTCGTAACTTTTATGCAGTGCCCGGCACGAGCGCCGCATACGTTCTTCTTCTCCCGGAAACAACGGTTTTCGTTCGCGTCAAAAATTCATAACGTCACATCAGATTATGGCTGATCCAGAGGCAAAAAACACGCTCACCGTTACGGACAACCGTACCGGAAAAACCTATGAGCTTCCTGTCGAATCCGGTACCATACGTACGATGGACCTGAGACAGATCAAGGTATCGGAGGACGATTTCGGCCTTCTCGGCTACGATCCGGGTTATCTCAATACCGCATCGTGTAAAAGCCGGGTCACCTATATCGACGGCGATAAAGGCATTCTTCGCTACCGGGGTTATCCGATCGAACAGCTCGCCGAGCAGAGCACCTTCCTGGAAACCGCCTACCTGCTTCTCAAGGGAGAGCTGCCGGACAGCGAACGGCTTGCCGCATGGACGCACAATATCCGCAACCATACGATGGTTCACGCCAACCTGACGAAGTTCATGGACGGGTTCCGCTACGACGGCCACCCAATGGGTATTCTCGTCGGAACGGTAGGCGCGCTTTCGACCTTCTATCCTGACGCGAAAAATATTTTCGACGAGGAAATGCGGAAGCTGCAGGTTCGCCGGCTGATCGGCAAGATGCCGACACTGGCGGCAATGAGTTTTCGCCACAGCATGGGATTTCCCTATGTGCTTCCCGACAACGACCTGAGCTATACCGGGAATTTCCTTTCGATGATGTTCAAGATGACCGAACTGAAGTACCAGCCCGATCCGGTTCTCGAAAAGGCCCTCGACGTGCTGTTCATTCTGCATGCGGACCATGAGCAGAACTGTTCGGCGAGCGCGGTTCGCTCGGTCGGCAGCTCCCGTGTCGATCCCTACTCGGCTCTTGCCGCGGGGTGTGCCGCACTCTACGGCCCTTTGCACGGCGGAGCCAACGAAGCCGTGATCCGCATGCTCGAACGGATCGGTTCGGTGCAGAACGTGGCCGGGTTCATCAAATCGGTGAAGGACGGAGAGGGCCGCCTCATGGGCTTCGGTCATCGGGTGTACAAAAACTACGATCCCAGGGCGAAAATAATCAAGAAAATCGCTTTCGACGTTTTCGAGGTTACCGGCAGGAACACCCTGCTCGATATAGCGCTCGAACTTGAAAAGATCGCGCTCGAGGATGATTATTTCATCGAACGCAAGCTCTACCCGAACGTCGATTTCTATTCGGGCCTGATCTACCAGGCCATGGGATTTCCGCTCGATATGTTCCCCGTGCTGTTCGCCATCGGCAGAACTCCGGGGTGGCTGGCGCAGTGGACGGAGCACATGCTCGACGAAGAGCAGAAAATCTCGCGGCCGAGGCAGATCTATACCGGCGCCGGCAAGCGCGATTACCAGCCGGTCTCGGAGAGGACACCCAATGCCTCGGAGGAGCGCAAAATCGGCATGTGCCGGCTCTGAATTCTCCGGACGGATATCCTGCCCTGGGAAAACCTGCGCTTATTCCGTAAATTCCCGTCGCCATGTGCCGGTTCACGGCACATGGCGACAGGAGCATCGCAATTACTACATTACCAGAACCATGTCGGTAACAACGAAAGATGTCGCATATATCGCCGAGCTTGCCAGGCTGAGCTTCTCGGAACCGGAGATGGAAAAGATGACGAACGAGCTCAACGCCATCCTTCACTACGTCGAAAAGCTCGATGAGGTCGATACCGACGGGGTGGAGCCCCTGAGCAGCATTCATGACCAGGTCAACGTGCTGAGAGACGATGAGAAACGGGAGTCCATCACGAACGAAGAGGCCCTGATGAACGCCCCCGAAAGGTTGGATCGCTTTTTCAGGGTGCCCAAGGTTATCGGCTGATCGCGGTCTGCATGATCGATATCCGTGAAAAAGACGGGTCTGTTTTCTTTACGGTCCGGGTACAGCCGCGATCTTCCCGAAGCCAGCTCTGCGGTGAATACGACGGCGGCGTGAAACTTCGCCTGAAATCTCCTCCGGTCGAAGGGGCGGCCAACCTCGAATGCTGCAGGTTCCTGGCAAAGATCCTCGGTGTTCCGCGAAGCTGCGTGGAAATCGTCTCCGGGCAACAGGGCAGGCGCAAGACGGTCAGGGTTCAGGGACTTTCCTCCCCGGCGCTGGCCGGGAAAATAGCTGCACACCTTTAAACGATTCCTGTTTCATGCGTGCGGTACTACAGCGGGTGAGCGAGGCTTCGGTCATTATCGACGGTTCCACGCGCTCCTCGATCTGCAAGGGCCTCCTCGTACTGCTTGCCGTCGCTCCCGGAGACGGCGAACGGGAAATCGGGTGGATGATCCGCAAAATCCTTTCGCTGAGGGTGTTCGAGGACGAAGCGGGCAAAATGAACCGTTCCGTCGGCGATGTCCGCGGTGAACTCCTTCTGGTCTCGCAGTTCACCCTCTACGCGGATACCAGGGCAGGCAACAGGCCCGGTTTTTCAGGTTCAGCACCCTACCGGGAGGCCGAAGAGATATATGAGCGTTTTGTCGCGGACCTGCGCGACGCCACCTCCCTGCGTGTCGAAACAGGATCTTTCGGCGGCGACATGCAGGTGGTCCTGACAAACGACGGACCGGTGACGCTGATCGTCGACACGCCGCCGGGCCCTGCACGCAACCCGCGGTAGGCCGTTTTGCGGAACTTCAGCCGCATACGGATTGCCTGCCGGAAAGCGAATACTGGCAACTCTATACCGTAAACGGGAAACAGCAACCGTGAACATTATCATCGTCATACCGGCAAGGCTGAACTCGAGCAGGCTGAAACGGAAAATGCTCGTCGATATCGAAGGGGAACCGCTGATCGTCAGGACATTCCAGCAGGCATGCAGGGCCCGCTGTGCGAACCATGTGGTCGTGGCCACCGACAGCGGCGAAATAGCCGAAGTCCTCCGGGCTTCGGGAGCGAACGTCGTGATGACATCACAAAACGCTTCCTGCGGAACGGAGCGGATAGCCGAAGCGGCACGGGCTCTTGACGGGGATGTCTACATCAACCTCCAGGGGGACGAGCCGCTTATCGATCCGGCGAATATCGATCGTGTGGCCGAGCCGTTTCTCTCGGGCGAAGATCCCGACTGCGCGACCCTCGTCTACCCGGTGCTTCCGGGGGATTTCACGACCATCGACGATCCGCACACGGTAAAGGCGGTGATGGACAAAGAGGGTTACGCGCTCTATTTTTCGCGAAGTCCTGTTCCGTACCGGAGGGAAGGGCGCGCATCCACCCGCTATTACCGGCATCTCGGCATCTACGCTTTCCGGTCGGACGTGCTGCGGAAATTCGCCGCGATGGAGCCTTCCATGCTTGAACGGGAAGAATCGCTCGAACAGCTTCGGCTGCTCGAGAACGGTTTCCGGATCCGTTGCATGGAAACGGAACTCGATGCGCCGGGCGTCAATACTCCACAGGACCTGGAGCTTGTCCGGCGTCTGTTCCGCGCCCGTCGCGATTGTCGATGACCTCGACCTTCACTTCTCCGTCCCGGAAAAGCACCGAAGCCTTCTGGCCTGCCGCGAGACCGCTTTTCGAGGTGACGAATATCCCGTTTTTCCGTACGAGCGCAAAACCCCGTTCCAGGGTTTTTCTGTAATCCAGCAGCGAGAGACGCTGGAAGGCGGAGAAGAAGCGCTGTTCGGTATGGCGCGTCGAGTTTCCGAGCGCGCCCGACATCTGCTTGACGAGATAGCCGACCCGTTCATCGAGACGGTCCATGACCACGGCCGGCCTGTTGAACGCATAGCTGCCGAGAAGGGAGTGCAGATGTCGTTCCGCGCCCTCGATTTTTGCCGAGACCGCGGTGCTCTGGCGCCTTGTCATCGTTTCGGCGGCACGCAGAAGCTCTGCGCCGTCGGGGACGGCGAGTTCGGCGGCTATGGAAGGTGTGCCCGCCCTTACGTCGGCTACCATATCGGCGATCGTGACGTCGGTTTCGTGGCCGACGGCGCTGATGACGGGGATGGCGGAGTTGAAAATGGCCGTCGCGACGCTTTCCTCGTTGAAGGCCTGCAGATCCTCGAGGGAGCCGCCGCCCCGCGCGACGACGATAATATCGGGTTTGCGGTCCGGGTCTGAAGGGGCGTTGAAATAGGATATTGCCTCGATCACCGAGTCGGCGGCCCCTTCTCCCTGTACCTTCACCGGGAAAAGCAGGAGCCGCGCCGCCGGAAAACGTCGTTTGAACACGTTTTTCATGTCCTGGATGACCGCTCCGGTAGGGGAGGTGACAAGCCCTATGCTGCCGGGTATCGCCGGCAGCGGTTTCTTGCGCTCGGGACTGAAGTACCCTTTTGCCGCAAGTTTCTGCAACAGTTCGGCGAAGGCAAGTTGCAGCGCCCCTTCTCCGGCGGCGACTATCGAGGTGCAGATAAGCTGGTAGCGCCCGGAGGGAGGGTACACTTCGAGTCTTCCGCGGGCGACGATCTGCAGGCCGTCACGGAGTTCGCCGGAGATTTTCCGGCGGTTGCTCTTCCAGATGACGGCGGGAATCTGGGCGTCCTCGTCCTTCAGTGTCATATAGACATGCCCTGAGCCGTGAAGCTTGTAGTTGGAGATTTCACCCCGAACGCTGACGGACGGGTAGCTGCTTTCAACCAGGGCTTTCAGTTCCCTGGTGAGTTCTCCTACGGAAAGGATGTTTTCCTGCATGGCGGGGCTTGCGGAGGCTTGTTATGAAACGTTTCCGGCAAGTTAGGCATTTCAGGGCAATGTTTTTCCACGGCCGTCTCCGCGGCTGGAAAAACATGGCGCATCTCCGCTTTCCCCGCACCCCGCTTTCGGCGGAAAGTGTTATATTCATGACTCTGCCGTTCATGGCAACGCTCCGGAAACCATAGAGTGACGTCCACCCGATGAAAAACGATGCCTGCGTGGCTCAGCTTGTCGAAAAGCTTTCCCTCGACAAAGAGTCCGTCATCCGTGCGCTCGACGCCTTCGTCGCCGGTGTGGTCGAGGAGCTGCTGGAAAAAGGCGAGGTTCCGGTCAGGGGGCTCGGCTGTTTCAAGGTCGTCTATATCCCGTCACGTAAAACGGTTCATGGATCCGTCACCAGGGTTTCCCCCCCCCGGCAAAAGGTCGTTTTCTTCACCCGGTCGGTGATCGAAACCAGCGCCATGCAGATCCTCGAGCGCAAGGCCTCGCTTTCTCATTCCCGCAGCGAGCAGTTTTACAGGATTCTCGTCAGGCATTTCAGGAAAAGCCATTCGAAAATGCAGGAGCTTTCCCTTGAAGGTCTCGGTTCGTTCACGAAGGTCGATGGAAAGTATATTTTTGTTCCGGACAGGACGCTCGAGGAGATTGTCAACAACGCTTACGACCATCTCACGGTGTTCGAAACAGAGGCCGGAACCTGAGGTTTTCAGGGTTACGCAACAGCAGCATCGTTTCGTTGCCCGGGGCGGGCGGTTCCCTGCGTGACGGCGGTCAAAAGAAAAAAACGTCATGAAGAAAACATCGTGTCCGAATCTGCATCCCCAGTCGATGTGCCCCGCTTTCGGCGGTCTGCGCGTGCTTACCAGGATCGAGGGCGCGAGAGTCTGTCTCGTCGCCGATCAGGGTTGTCTGTACGGGCTTACCTTTGTCTCGCATTTCTATGCGGCCCGCCGTTCGATCGTTTCTCCCGAACTGATGAACGTCCAGATATCCGGAGGTACGATGATCGACGACGTGCGTGCCGCAATCGATGAGATAGCCTCTGATCCGGCGGTAACCTTCATTCCCGTCGTCAGTACGTGTGTTGCCGAAACCGCGGGGATTGCGGAGGAACTGCTCCCCGATGAGGCGGGCAATGCGAAAGTGGCGCTGGTCCGGCTGCCCGCGTTTCAGATAAAGACGCACCCGGAGGCCAAGGATGTGACCGTGGCCACGCTGATGAAGCGTTTCGGGGATTTCAGCTCGCCGAAACGTGCAAAGTCCCTCGTGCTTGCGGGAGAGATTTTTCCTGTCGATGCCATGACCATCGGCAGCGTGCTCCAGCGTATCGGTGTCGAGTCGGTCATCAGCATTCCCGCCGCCGGTCTGGAGGATTACGCCGAGGCGGGCAGAGCGGCGGCCTGCGCGGCGCTGCATCCTTTTTACGAAAGAACGGTGGGGTTGCTGCGGGAAAAAGGCATGCGCATCGTTTCAGGCAATCCCGTCGGCGCCCAGGCCACGGGGCAGTGGATAGAGCGGATCGGGGAGGCGCTCGACCTCGATATGAGTGTCGTGCGTGCTGTCGCCGCCGAGGAGAAGGCAAAGGCGGCCGGAGTCATCGCCGGATTCGAGGGGCTTTCGGGCAAGGTTATCGTTGCGGGTTACGAAGGCAACGAACTGCCGGTCGTGCGGCTGCTGCTCGAAGCCGGACTCGACGTGCCCTACGCTTCGACTTCCATTGCAAGAACGTCCCTCGGCGAGGAAGATCATCAGCTGCTTTCGATGCTCGGTACACAGGTCCGCTACAGGAAGTATCTCGAAGAGGACATGCAGGCGGTCATGGAGCATGATCCCGACCTCGTTATCGGAACGACTTCGCTCGACAGTTTCGCCAAGGAGCGGGGTATTGCGGCTATCTACTATACGAACAACATCTCGTCGAGACCGCTCTTTTTCGCCGCGGGCGCGGGAACGGTGCTGGGGATGGTCGCGGGGCTGCTGAAAAGAAAGGACGCATTCAGGAAGATGAAGGAGTACTTCACACTTCCATGATCTCTTTTTCCTTCTGGGCGATCATGTCGTTGACCTGTTTCTCGTATTTGTGAACCAGGTCGTCGGCCTCTTTCTTTCCCCTGCTTTTTTCGTCTTCGCTTATTTCCTTGTCCTTCTCCAGCCTGTCCAGACCGTGAAGGACGTCGCGACGGAGGTTGCGCAGGGCGACCCTGGAGTCCTCTCCGTATTTCTTGGTGAGTTTGACGTATTCCTTGCGGCGTTCCTCGGTAAGCGGCGGGATGCTTACACGGATGCTCTGGCCTTCGGCTGCGGGGTTCAGGCCGAGGTTTGCGTCGCGGATGGCTTTTTCCGCGGGGGCAACCATGGATTTGTCCCACACCTGGACCATGAGGGTATGCGCGTCCTGTACACCGACGTTGCCTATCTGCTTCAGCGGCATCTGCTGGCCGTAGGCGTCTACCTTGACGCGGTCGAGCAGCGCGGTGGTGGCTTTGCCGGTCCGGATCGAAGCTATCTCGTGCTGAAAGCTTTCGACCGATTTTTTCATCTTGTCTTCGCCCTTCCGGATGACATCATTGACGCTCATGCCTGTTTCGTCCCGTTTTGATTGAGGAGAGCCCGCTGGATACGGTTATTTCGAAGAAGCGGCTTTCGCGAATCTCTTCTGGAATCGTTCGACACGGCCGGCGGTATCGACGAGAACCTGCTTGCCGGTGTAGAACGGGTGGCAGTTGCTGCAGATATCGACCTTGATCGACGGTCTCGTGGAGCGGGTCTCGAAAGTGTAGCCGCAGTTGGCGCAGGTAACCGTAACTTTCGTATACTTCGGGTGAATATCTTTCTTCATGATCTTTCGGTGACTTCTTGCTTGAACCTGTATTGCTCCTTTTCAGGATACAATTGACGTGTCGGGCAATATACAAGATTAAATCGCAGATACAAAGCAGTTTGCAGAAAACCGGAAAGATTGCGGCTGGCGGAGGGCCGCTCGATATCCCTGTAACGGAGCTCAGGGGCGTGGGGCCGAGAAAGGCCGCCGCTCTCCGGCAGTCCGGTATCGGAACCGTTGCAGACCTCTACGATTTCTTTCCCCTGCGGTACCTCGATCGGCGCACCGTCAAGAAGGTGGCGTCGCTGCTCGACGGCGAGCAGGTGACGGTAGTGGGCAGGATCAGGGGGACGCTCTGCGAGAAAGCGGGCAGAGGACGCTCCCGTTTCAGGGTGCGCCTGTCGGACGGTTCGGGTGTACTGGAACTCGTCTGGTTCAGAGGGGCTTCCTATCTTTCAGGCTCGTTCCGGGAGGGAGACGCGGTGGCGGTGCACGGCAAGGTCGGGTTTTTCGGCCGGACGCCGCAGATGCAGCATCCGGAATACGAACGGCTCGACGGCGGAGCGTCCGGCGATCTCGACCTGTTTCATACCGGTGCGATCGTTCCGCTCTATCCTTCGTCCAGGGAGATGAAAAACGCGACTATTTCCTCGCGTTCGATGAGGCTCCTCGTGCGTCATGCCATGCAGGCCTTTCCGCCGCTCTTTCCGGAAAACCTGCCGGAAGAGATCACCGGGCGTCATGGTCTGCTTCCGCTCGGGAAGGCCTACCGGGCGATTCATTTTCCGGAGTCGCCGGAGATGCTGGAAAAGGCGCTTTTGCGTTTCAGGTGGACCGAGCTTTTTTATGCCCAGCTGTTTTTCGCCCTGCGGCACGTTTCGGTCCGCGGCCGCAAAGACGCCGTGCGTTTCAGCCGTTCGGGGCGCCATACCGCAGCCCTCTACGAGGCACTGCCGTTCAGCATGACGGAAGCGCAGAAGAACGCCGTGCGTGAAATCTACCGCGATCTGCGCGGCGGCAGCCGGATGAACCGGCTTCTGCAGGGCGACGTCGGCTCGGGCAAGACGCTTGTCGCCATGTTCGCCATGGCGCTTGCCGCCGACAACGGTTTGCAGGCGGCGTTCATGGCCCCTACCGAAATCCTCGCGTTCCAGCACTACCTTTCGATACGCCGGTTCACGGAGCGGCTCGGCCTGAAAACCGGTTTCCTGACCGGCCGCCAGCAGAAAAAAGAGCGGCGGGAGACGCTTACGGCGCTCGAAGAGGGCGACCTGGACATTGTCGTGGGTACGCACGCGATCATCGAGGATGGCGTGCGTTTCCGAAAGCTGGGACTCGCCGTCATCGACGAGCAGCACAGGTTCGGTGTTTTGCAGCGCAAAGCCCTGCAGGAAAAGGCGGAAAGTCCGCACGTGCTGCTCATGACGGCCACCCCGATTCCGAGGACGCTGACGATGGGAGTGTTCGGAGACCTGGACGTGACGGTCATCGGCGACATGCCGGAAGGACGCAGGCCGGTCGTTACCCGGCTGCGCCACGAAAGCGAGAGGGCGAAGGTGCTCGATTTCCTTCGTGACGAGGTGAGAAAAGGACGCCAGGGTTATATTGTTTATCCTCTTGTCGAGGAGTCGGAAAAAATGGACCTCAGGGCGGCTACGGAAAGCTTCGCGCAGCTTCGCGGCGAGCTGTCGCCGGGAATCCGTATGGAGCTTATTCACGGTCAGATGCCCTCCGCGGAGAAAGAGCGGGTGATGAACGCCTTCAGGTCCCGGGAAGCGGACCTGCTTGTCGGCACCACGGTCATCGAGGTCGGCGTGGACGTCGCGAACGCCACGGTCATGGTCGTGGAACATGCCGAACGTTTCGGCTTGTCGCAGCTGCACCAGTTGCGGGGCCGGGTCGGCAGGGGAGAGCACCAGTCCTATTGCTTTCTGGTTTACGGGGGCTCTCCCGGAAACGAGGCGCGCGAGCGGCTGCGGGCGATGGAGCGAACGAACGACGGTTTCAGGCTTTCGGAGATCGACGCCTCCATGCGCGGCGCCGGCAATGTGCTCGGCACAGAACAGTCGGGAATGGTTACCGGGCTGAAAGTAGCCGACATAGAGCGCGATTACGATATCATGTGTTCGGCCCGAAGGGCCGCTTTTTCCCTGGCGGAACGTGACCCCGGACTTCGCGAACCCGGTCACGGCATGGTCAGGGACTATTACCGGAAACACTATCATGACAGATTTTCACTGGCGGATATCGCCTGACGGGCGCCGAAGCGTCTTTTTTCAGTTTTGTCCTGCGGATGCGTTTTTTCAGCGGATTCCCGGAGCACGACACTTCCCGTCGGTCGACGGCGGAGAAGCAGGCGAGGCTGCCGTATGACGCGGAAAGGAAGCGGAAGCGTGCTGGAAGGTCTTGTGATCGAGGCCAGGGGAGGCATGTATCTTGTCGAGGACGAAACAGGACATCGTTGCCTTTGCAGCACGTTCCGGGGAACGAAAACGGAAAACGGCGATACGAGCCTGGTTGCCGTAGGCGACTGCGTCGAGGTTACCGTGACCGCTTCGGGAGCCGTTTCGGAAGGGGCGATAACGCTGGTGCGCGAGAGGCATTCCTCGCTCGTGAGGAGGAGGGACCTGCGCCGTAACCGCAGCCGGGAGAAAACACAGGTCATCGCGGCCAACATCGACCAGCTCGCGGTCGTGGTCTCTGCCGAAGAGCCTCCGCTGAACCGCCGCATGGTGGACCGCTACCTGGTGTTTGCCGAATCGGAAGAGATGCCGGTCGTCGTTGTCGTCAACAAAATGGACATCGCCGACAGGGAACGTGTCGGGAAACTGATGGCTCCCTACCGGGGGCTCGGCTACAGCGTCTGCCCGGTCAGCGCATCGGAAGGAGAGGGCATGGATGCGTTGGAGTCGATGCTTTCCGGAAAGATCTCGGCCTTCAGCGGCCATTCCGGCGTCGGCAAGTCCACCCTCATCAACCGGCTCGTCGGCGAGGAGGTGCTCAGGACCGCAGAGGTGAGCGCGGTGACGCAGAAAGGCATGCATACCACCACCAACGCGGCGATGCTTCCCCTGCCCGGAGGAGGCTTCGTCATCGATACCCCGGGGCTCAGGGAATTCGATCTCGACGGCATCACCCGCGGGAATCTCAGGTTCTACTTTCCCGAGTTTCTCGATCTGATGGGGAGCTGCGCGTTTTCCTCCTGCACGCACACCGTGGAGCCGGGGTGCGCGGTGCGCGACGCCGTGGAAAAGCTGGAGATCGACCCGGAACGGTACGAGAGCTATCTGGCGATATACGACACCCTGGAAGAGGGCCGGTAACGCTTCACGGGTTTCGCAAGTCCTCGAAATGCCGTAACTTCCCCTTCGGTTTACTGCTATTTCCCGAGAGAAACAGAGGAGGACTCCATATGATTACTACCATAAATCCCGCGAACGGCGAACTGCTGGCCGAGTATGCGTCCATGACGGACATCGAGGTCGGCAACGTCATCGATGCGGCCGGTGCGGCGGCCGATACATGGAAAACCTGGTCCATCGCGCAGAGAAAGGCCCCGATGCTCCGTCTGGCCGCTCTCCTGAGAGAACAGAGCGGGGCGCATGCCGAAACGATCACCCTTGAAATGGGCAAGCCTTTGGCGCAGGCCGTCGCCGAGGTCGAGAAGTGTGCCTGGGTGTGTGAATTCTATGCGGAGCACGCCGAGGATTTCCTGCAGCCCGAACGGATCGACATGGACGGCATGACCGGCATGGTCACGTTCGACCCTCTCGGCGTGGTGCTCGGTGTCATGCCCTGGAACTTTCCCTACTGGCAGGTGCTGCGGTTCGCCGCGGGGGTGATGATGGCCGGTAACGGCATCGTGATCAAGCATGCGCCCAACGTCACCGGTTCGGCGATCGCGCTCGAAAAACTCTTCATCGAAGCAGGGTTTCCCGAGAACCTCTACCGCACGCTGCATATCGATCTCGAGGATGTCGACCGGATGGTCGGCGAGGTCATCGACCATCCCGTGGTCAGGGCCGTTTCGGTGACCGGCAGCACCGGAGCGGGCATTGCGGTCGCGAGCAAGGCCGGCAAGGCCCTCAAAAGAAGCGTGCTGGAACTCGGCGGCAACGATCCCTATATCGTGCTCGACGACGCCGATCTGCCGCAGGCGGTCGAAGTGTGCATCGCCGCCCGGCTGCTCAACGCAGGGCAGAGCTGCATCGCCGCGAAGCGCTTCATCGTGCTTCCCGCCGTGAAGGCCCGGTTCGAGCAGATGCTGCTGGAACGGATGAAGGCGAAGAAGATGGGGGACCCGTTCGATCCTTCGGTGGATGTCGGGCCGATAGCGAGGGAGGACCTTCGCGACCAGTTGCATGTGCAGGTGGAGCAGAGCCGCCGGGCGGGAGCGAAGGTGCTCTGCGGCGGCGAGATCCCCGGCAGGAAAGGGTACTTCTACCCCCCGACGATCGTGACCGACGTGCGCCCCGGCATGGCGGTATACGGCGAGGAGACCTTCGGGCCGGTGGCCGCGGTGATCGAGGCGGCGGACGACGACGATGCCGTCAGGATCGCCAACGACAGCCCCTACGGGCTCGGTTCGGCCGTGTTTTCGAAGGACGCCGAACGGGCGGCGGCCATCGCCGCGAGGCTCGAAGCGGGCAACTGCTTCATCAACGCCATGGTCAAGTCCGA
>Ga0272443_10000539_pt1 | contig 68205 bp, 60 predicted proteins | sample SSMAcet12_FD_193581 | JGI IMG/M metagenome (GOLD analysis project Ga0272443, IMG submission 193581) | Marine sediment archaeal communities from Little Sippewissett salt marsh, Falmouth, MA, United States - SSM-Acet-12 | ecosystem: Environmental > Aquatic > Marine > Wetlands > Sediment ...
CTCCTCACAGGCCTTGTGCCAAAGATCAACCAAATAACCATGCTGATAGTGATAGTGTTCTTTCTTCAGCTTTCCACAAGGATTTACAAAAAAGTATGGACTATCAATGCGTATGGGCATCTTCTGCATGATCTTCTTAAATTCTGAGTGACAAGGGATTATGTGGATCTTATGAGTCTTTGTGTACTGGACAAGTTTCTTGTCAGAAAACGTCCTCCTGATGATGAAGGCATCCTGCTCTTTATCATAGTCAATCCTATGCAACGCCATCGCCTCTGACGGCCTTCGCAAATGATATTTCAGCCACCAGAAAATGGCTTGATGCTCAATTGGAATCGCCTGAATGACTTTGATCTGTCTAGCTTCTGGCAACCACTGAATGATGGGATCAACGATATTGTACTTGTTCTCTTCAGGAAACAGTGGAATTGCTGGAATCCTGTTTGACTTGAATGCGTGGACCAGACACCTACGCAAACAGTACATGACGTTCTTCTTCCCCTTCCCTGTGCGATTTATATCATTGAGGAGCTTGCAGAGAACGTCATATTGGAGTTCATGAATCTGATAGGGATGTTTTTCAAACCATGGAATGAGATGATTCTTGATGGAATTGTGATAGTCTTTTTGGGTTGCTGGACTCAGCGTCTTGATCGCCTCCTCATACCATGCCCAGAGATATGGAATAAGGTCAGTCTTCAACCCCCCTGTCCATTTTTCGATCCTGAACGTACCGTTGTCAACGTCAGATTGCATGAGGGACAATAGTCTCTCAGCCATCTGTTTGCCACTCATACCTGGAACTTGTCCATCTCTGCAGAGAAACCCCTTATACCTGCTGATGGTATAGAGCTTCCCTTTTTCATGCCATGCCACATAATAGTATTTATATTTGGAATGTCTTTGAACTGAGCCTTTCACACACAGGCCTCCATTTGTAATATTGGGCCTGCTATTTGACATATAAGATAAGATCAACATAAGTTTTTCTCCTTTCAAGACAAAAAAAGAGGGGGAAAAGGCTATAAAAACCTTCTCCCCCATCTAATTTAAAATTAATTAATAGGTCTCTATATAGGGTAGGACTTATTAATTAATTTCTTGTTCTTTCTTTTCTTCAATGTCTTCTTACAAATCTGGAAGTTGTCTCTTTTTATTTATTTCCCCTTCCTCTTTTAATTTGCCTTCTTCTTTTGCTTTTTTCTTCACTTGTGTTACGTAAGATTCACTGACTTCTAATTCTTTTGCAATATCCTTCTGTTTATCCCCCTTATTCAACATTTCAATGATAGTATCTTTTTTTTGGTTTTCACTATCGTCTTCTATTGTCCAAGTTAACTTCATTCCTTTCATTTGCAAATTTAACACAAAGGATTTTGCATCCTCTCCATAGAGTCTCCTGCTTTTAGTAAATTCAATTTTAAACTTTGCGCCATCTTCAGGACTATATCCAACTGGATTTGTTAATTTCATTGAAAAGTTTAGAATGTCTTCTCTTGCGCTTGTTCCTCTCTGTCCACCATTTTTACCAGTATGATGAATCATAATAACAGCTGTTCCAATCGCTCGTAATTGTAAGAGCCATTGGTTGATCTGGTCCCAGTCCCTTTTACCGTTTTCGTCAAGGCCAGGAGTCATACACGCAAGGTTATCTATAATCAATAACCTGATATCCGCATGCTTTTTTAGATAATCCAGGATACCCTTTCTACAATCCATGTTTGTAAGGTTTGGTGCAGGCACATCACAGCTTCTCATGTCGTCTGCAGAAAGCACAATAAACGGAGCTTCCTCTGTAGGGCAGACTTTCACCAACTCAAGTAATCTGTTTTTCATTTCATCTCCTGCCATTTCACCATCACAATATAGGCACCCAGTAGGAGTCTGGGTTTTCCATTTGCCTATTTCCATTTTTCTAGTTGCTGCCATTGCAATCAATAAGGAAAGCCATGTCTTGCCCACACCTCTTGGAGCAGAGATCAATCCTATTTCTCCATTTTTCAGCCAAGGGGCTATTATAGATGGCCTTTCAGGAAGCGTCTTTCTCATAAAGTCAAGTGCCCCTATGGCCGTTTTTTCTATCACTGTGCAGTAATCCATGTAGTCCGGCACAGAGGTCAAATTATTATTTATTGTAGATACCTTTTCTTGCCCATAGCGATTATAAATATCATCAATATCTTTATTCAGTTCTTCTATTCTAAGTGGGGGGTCGTTTTTTTCATTCCATTGAGATAGGATCTCTTTAGTTTCTTCTATGGACAAATGTGATTTTTGAAATTTACCAGCTAGTGATACCGCTGTGTTGTGTCGTTCCCCTCTGTGGACTCCCTTGAGAAGCGTGGATGTCAAACCAGAGGACTGAGATGGTAATGTGGCTGTCATGGCGGCACTTTCCGCAGGGGGAAGGAAATCAAAATCAGATATGTCATAGAGATAGTCGTTGGTAGACTCCAAACTCGCAGGCTTTGGTGGATTGTATCTCTGATTATATGTCCCTGGTAGTCTCAGAAGATGTGCGGCTTCCACAGATGCCCTGTCACCACCAAAGTGGTTTACCAGTCTTCTATTAATGTCTTCGACTCTCTCAATATCTTCTCTGGTAGCAGGGTTTTTGAGAATCCAATATAGATGTAATCCTCTACCAGACCTTACAATCATTGACGGTCCCAATTTGAATTCATCAAGTCTTTTCTCAGCTTCTTCTTCTTTGATATCTTTGAAATCTAAATCCACCCATACCGCAGGGATTTCTATTATGTCCTTTTTACTTCCTTTCCCGTATTTACGGGTAGCGACACCAACATAGATATTCTTATCTTCAGGAGTTATCGGTACAGTGATGTCTCCGACAGGGATCCACTGACGATCTCCTTCAGGTAGGACAGGACGAATTTCTATATACCCCTCGGTACATTGTCTAAATAATGTTTTTAAATACCTAAGGCCTTCACCAGTATTGTCTTTAACCTGATTGCTCATACGTGCAAAACATAATACTTGGCTCATCGCATCCTCCTTCTCTATCTCAGTGGAGAAAGCTCTCACATATAAATACTGCAAGAGCTTTCTCTGTTAATAATTAACTGCCTTATTCCCCTTATATATTTGTTTTATTTATCTATTTAATCACCCCCTTTCTGTTTTATTTATGTTATTTATCTTATTTATTAGCCTATTGCCTATTTTATAGGCTATTATATATAAATTTTTTAGTTTTTATTTATTCTATCTTTCTTATTATCCCTTCTTTTATTGTTGTTAAATTCACTGCTATGTATGCGTCTGCATTTTCTAAAGCTTTCAGCTTTTTAATATTTATATTTTTCACTCTCAATTCATTTATATATTCCTCTAAGTTTTGCGCATCAGTGGTTATATTGATCTCGTTCTTAACTTTCCCCAAGGTCTTTAACAGCTTGAAAAATGTAATCCCTCCAGATTCTACATAGAATAAAGTGACCTTCCCTTTTGCCAGAGTATCAAATATCTCCATCTGCTCTACTCCAGGGTACTTGTCGATAATCTTGAGCATGCTCTTCACTGTCTGGGGTGTGAAACCAAGTCTGCTTGCGTGGTGCGCATATGCAAACTGGAGTACATTCTTGAAAGAGTAAACATGACTTTTCCCCTGTCCATCAACCTCAAGGACACCAGGGATTATATTCATTTTCGTGACAAGATATTCATATCTGAACTTTGGAATTCCAAGTATTTTTTGAATATCTTTTGCCTGAAAGGTATCTTTCATTATTATTATTTATCCTATTTATCTTATTTATGTTTTAGCGTGGACACAGTTATGGTGGCATTTTCCTTATTTATCTTTTATATTTATCGTTATTATTTCTTCTTTTGTTATCCTCCTTTCTTTTTATCTATTCTATTATATTTATCTTATTTATTGTATATAGCCTATGTCGTATGCTATGGTGCCAAAAATAGCAACACTGATTCGCTTTGTCAAGGGATATTTTCTCATTTTTCAAAAAATTTGATTTTTGGGGATTAAGTGGAGGGAAAGGCTCTACTATCGTCAAGATAAAAATTAATTAATAACCGCTATACTAGGGGGATACCTATTAATTAATTTCCAAGTGATGACAGATCATGCCTCAGAAGCATGTGATGTTGACTGCACCTACAAGTCCTCAAGGTCGTTTCAGTAGAAAATCAAGGATTACAGATTGAAAGTCTCACTGTAATATCCCTTGACAGGAGATAATAATGGAGTTAGTGGTTTAGCATATTCCGAACATATCATATGTGCTTTTGAACAGCTGTAACCTGGAGGGGATTATGGTCTGATCATCTAAAGCTCTGTTTCTCAAAATGAGAGATAGGGCTTTTGTTTTTTTGTGGGGGAAAACATATTTCACCAACTTGATTTTTGGTCTTTATTACCACAAAATGCACAATGGTCGAAGTTCGATTGTGCTTGATTTTATGGTGTAATTCCCTTTTTCCATTTCTCATGAATTTATGTATGGTTGTACCAAAGTTCGGAAAATACCCATTGGGTATATTAATTATTAGACCTCTGGAAGGACCGAATAGATGACAGGACAAACTTGCTACATGTGCGAAGTGATGGCCACCTCAAGTGAACACGTACCACCAAAATGTATATTCCCTGAGGTGAAGGATCTGGGCATAGACTACCGGAAGTTTCCAATAATAGTTCCATCCTGCGATGTTCATAACATGCGGAAATCAAAAGATGACGAATACTTAATGATGGTATTGACCTGTAGCTTTATGAATAACAAAGTAGCCATGAGCCAGATCAAGACAAAAATTCGGCGTGCTTGGCAGAGAAACCCAAATCTTGCTAAATTGTTGCTACGAGTCAATAAACCAATACTAGTCGATGGAATGTTAACCTCAGCGTTTAAACGTTCTCTGGACTGGATAGTACGCGGTCTTTACTATAGTCAGTATAAAAGAAAGTGGTCAGCAGAACTCAGGATCGAATCTCCTGCCTTGCTGTTTCTAGAAGGCAAAGACGCATTGAAATTCAATCAAGTTTTGAGCCATATGGGAGCTACAGTAAATCAAGTCCTTAGTGATCTTCCGAGATTCGGTGAAAACCCAGATGTATTCTGGTATCAGATGTTTCACGATAGGCCAGACAAGTTGTTAATGAACATGATGTTCTTTGGTGGGTTGCAGGTGTTGGCTTACAGTAAATCTGATATGGCCTAACAAATGCCTGTAGCGGATCGCCGATAAATTCGGCTCCCGCTGAAGCTGAGCGTTATGCTAATGGAATGGAATGAAAATAGTTAATGACATACCGATAGAAGCAAAACAACTGTCAAAAGACCCGGGGTTTGGCGAAACCAACCCAGATAGTCCTATTACTGAAGTTGCCTTAGCAATAACTGCCCACAGAGACGATAAGTGTTATGCTTCGGGTACAGCAATAATTATTGGACCATATCTAGCGATTACTGCGAAACACGTTATTGATGATTTCAATCATGAGTTTCAAGAAAACAATACAGATCGTCTTCCCAATGGTGAGATAGCAGGCACCTATCATCTACAACTATTTCAAATCTTAGAAAATGGGAATTCTTGCCGAGTATGGAATGTAACACGCTTATGGTCGTCCAATTTTACCGACATAGTGGTTCTGCGACTTTCTCCCATAGCCCAAGAGGCTTTGAAATATAAATGGCCCCTATTGGGAATCGACTTAATCCCTCCAAATATCGGTGAAAGAATATCATGTTTTGGTTACGGCGATCCAAAGATCACTAAAAGAGGTAATCAAATTGAATGGCACGTTAATCCGATGACTTCAGTCGGAGAGGTTAAGGCGGTCCATAATCAGAAACGTGATAGTTCCAGGCTTTGCTTCCCTTGTTTTCAAACTAATGCCAGATACGATGGAGGAATGAGCGGTGGGCCAGTATTTAATGAAATGGGAAAACTATGCGGGATCATTTGCTCAAATATGCCACCCTATGCAGATGGAGAAGATCATGTTTCTTATGTAGCTAGCTTATGGCCATTAATGGGTATAAGGATTGATCTTGAAAGGATGGGCCACTCCAGAAACATAAAATATCCAATGTTAGAACTTGCTCGCGATAATATTATTCACGCAACCGGTTGGGAAAGAATTGTTCTTTACCCTGACCAAGAGGGTATAATCAGGTACGCTGAATTAAAACCGGCATAACAAAGGCAATCCAGCCGATCGCTCCGCTCCGGCTGATTTTTTCGTTCATAACCGATGGAGGCATAATAAGTAATGCAAAGCTTACAACCCCAAGTATTCGGTGCATTAATTGGAGCATCGGTAACATTGATTGTGAGTATTGTTGTATTAATATTTACAAATAGGGGGCATAACAATAGGCAGAAACTTCAGCACAAATATGAGCTCGAAGTTATAAGGGGAAGACTCCTTAAAGAAAAAATTGAAGATATATACTTATCATTTTCAAATTGGGAAACACATTTTATGGCCATTTATTGTGGTTTAATTGGCTATGTCAAAGGCGAAATATCTGAAGATGATGCTTACGATTTGGTCATTAAGAATCCCGGCGAATCCGGTCATATAGAAAAAGTTGAAATGCTCATATCCCTTTATTTCCCGTGGCTAATTGCACAGTTCGAAAATGTGATGATTGAACGCGGAAAAATTGTCAAATATTTCCCTCCAAGTCAATCTTTAGTTGGAGATTTTAAGGGTTATTGTGTTTTGCAACAATCGTTTGAAAAAAGTGCTAGGGACTTTAGAAAAGCATTAAAAGAAGAGATAAAAAAGTTATAACTAGGCAATACAGCCGATCGCTACGCTCCGGCTTATTTTTTCGTTACTGATTACACAAAGAAATCTACAATAACTCGATGCCGCTTGATTTCCTTGACTACAGGAAGAACTCTATCCCATTGACTTCAAATCCGGTGTGGGGCGCTAACCATGAAAAGGTTAAAGAAGGTTAAAGAAAGGTTAAAGAAATATATTCGATAAAAATCGAATTTTGCGAATAAAATGGCGGAAGTGCATGGGAATCGAACCCACCTGGGACGGTTCTAGCGCCCCACACCGGATTTGAAGTCCGGGAGGCCCACCAGTGACCTTGGCACTTCCGCGTAAATCGTTCCCCTCTTGGTATCTTTTTCGCCGCCGGTTGTCAATCGTTCAGATATTCCGGCTCTTTCGTGAAATTCTGCTCGTTGTCGAGGAGCTGTACCATCACCTCTGTTCCCGCCTTCACGACATCGGCATCCTCAGGGATCACCATAATCCCGTTTGCAAGGACCATGGAGCTCAGGATGCCGGAGCCCTGCTCCCCAGTAATCTCCACGACGAAACCGCCTCCCTGATTCCTCACCCGGGACCTGAAAAAATATCGAAGCCCCTGTTTCTTCTCTATGTCGTGGGTCAGGGTCGCCCGTACGGTCCTCCGGAAGATATTCTGGTGGCCGGTCATCTTCAGTATCGCGGGGCGCACGTACTGTTCGAAGGTGATCATCGACGACACCGGGTTGCCGGGAAGGCCGAAGACCGGCATCCCCTCCCTGGACCCGAAGGTCATCGGCTTGCCGGGACGTTGCGCCACCTGCCAGAGTTCAACACCGATGCCCATATCTTCCATGACGTCCTTTACAAAATCATAATCCCCGACCGATACCCCGGCCGACGATACGATGACATCGGCCCGGAGGGCTGCCCTGAATTTCTCCGTCAGGTCTTCTCTGGTATCCTTCGCGATCCCGAGTTGAAGGGGGATCCCCCCGCATTCCATCACCTGCGCCGCGAGGGAGTAATTGTTGCTGTTTATGGTCCTCCCGGCTGATGCCGGGTCATCGATATCCACCAATTCGTCGCCGGTCGATATGAGCGCCACGAGGGGCCGCCGAAACACTTTCACGAAGGAGCGCCCGAGAGCGGCCAGCATCCCGATCTCCGCGGGCCTCAGAATCGTTCCGGTACGGATGACCAAATCTCCCATTCTGACATCCTCCCCGGCATACCGAACATTCTCGCCGTGCTCGGCCGGTACGTATATCCGCACACCGGCGTCGTCACACGCCGTATCCTCCACCTTCACGACGGCATCGGCCCCCTCCGGCAGGGGAGCGCCCGTCATGATTCGCGCCGCCTCGCCGGGCCCTACCATTTTCTGAGGCTCATACCCGGCCGGTATGTCTTCAATAACGGTAAGAACAGCAGGAGATTCAGCGCCGGCGCCGATTGTCTCGTCCGATCTGAGCGCGTAGCCATCCATCGCCGAGTTGTCCTTCGGGGGGATGTCACGGGAGGCATGGATATCCTCCCCGATTACCCTCCCCAAAGCGCTCAGGATATCTGTCTTCTCAAGATTGAGCAGGGTTATGGAATCGAGAATGTGGTCCAGCGCCTCTTTGACCGTTATCATGGTGTCACTCCCTGGCTCCGGGGAATAAGGGCCGGTCCGGAGCCGTGTACGAAGGCCTTTAGTATATTAAACCCGTATTCTTGTCAATTATTTCTGCCTTGAATAAATATGATCTATGGTATATTCAGTCCCCTTACTTACAGGCGGAACGATGCTCGCTTATCACGAAAAGGAACCAATATGGGCCTGATAGAGACACAGGAACGGATCAGGGGGCTGCTGGATGACAAGAACGCCATCCTGCTGGCCCACTACTACCAGCGCGATGAGATCCAGGACATCGCCGACATACTGGGCGATTCTCTGGCCCTCAGCATGGAGGCCGCTGAAACGACGGCGGATATTATTGTCTTCGCGGGAGTACGGTTCATGGCGGAGAGCGCCTCCATCCTGTCGCCGGACAAGACGGTCCTCCTCCCCCGCCTCGATGCGGGGTGCCCCCTGGCGGACAAGATCACCGTCGAAGAGCTTCGGCGGGCGAAGGGACAGCACCCGAGCGCCACGGTGGTGACATATGTCAACTCATCGGCGGATATCAAGGCCCACAGCGACATCTGCTGCACCTCCGCCAATGCCGTGCGCATCGTGGACAGTCTTGACGGGGATACCGTCCTGATGGTCCCCGACGGGAACCTCGCGCGCTATACGGCGCAATTTACCGAAAAAGAGGTCATCCCGTGGAAGGGGTTCTGTTATGTGCACGACAACCTGTCGCCGGATGATATACGGAAAGTGAAAGAGGCACATCCCGGGGCCCCCGTCGCCGTCCATCCCGAATGCCGCCCGGAGGTCACCGCGATGGCGGACTTTGTCGGGAGCACGGGGGGAATCCTGCAATTCGCCCGCGAGACCGATGCGCAGGAGGTCATTATCGGAACGGAGCAGGGGATCATGCACCAACTGAAAAAGGAAAGTCCGGGCAAGACCTTCATCCTTGCGTCGAATCATCTGATCTGCCTGGACATGAAGCGCATAACCCTTGATGATATCCTCAGTTCTCTGCTGGATATGAAGCACGTGATACGGGTACCCGAGGAGATACGGGTCCCGGCGAACCTCGCCCTGGGAAGGATGCTGGAAGCATCGAGATAGCATAACAGACAGACTTTGTGAGGAAACGAGTATCCACAGACACATCCCTTTCGGATTCCTCCCTCCGCGCGCTCGTCGACACCATTCGTCGGGGGGACGATCAGGTGGATATCTGTGGCCTTCAGGGGTCCGCAAAGGCCTTTATCGCCTCCCTCTTTTTCAAGAACACAAAGAAGACGATTCTTTTTACCACCCCTTCCTGGGGAGATGCCCTCGGTGCCTTCCGTGACCTCTCCTTCTTTCTCGGAACAGAGGATGTTCACCTCTTTCCCCCGTGGGAGATCATCCCTCCGGACGACACCTTCTCCCGGCAGACGGAGATCGCCACGGGGCGGGCGGGCACCCTGTCGAGTATCCTGTCGGGGAGACCGGTCGTGGTGGTTGCCCCCCTGAATGCCCTGATGCAGAAGGTTGCCCGGGCAGAGATCTTCAAGGGCCATACAGAGACCATCTCCATCGGAGACATCAGGGACCGGGACCGGCTTGCGGAGAAACTGTTGGAAACCGGGTATCAGCGGGTTCCCCTGGTGGAACAGGCGGGGGAATTCAGCCTGCGGGGCTATATCGTGGATATCTTCCCCCCGGTATCCCCCTCCCCCTTCAGGATGGAATTTGCCGGTGACGAGATCGAATCGATCAGGCCGTTCGATCCCGCGACGCAGAGGTCCCTCGGGGAGGTCGTCGATCTTGTCCTGCCCCCGGCAATGGAGGTGATCCTGTCCGGTGAATCGAAGAGGCGGGCCCTGAGGAACCTGCGTTCCAGACTGAATGAATCGGGGATCTCACGAACACGGCGGGAACGGCTCATCGACACGATCGAAAACGACCTGGGATCCCTGGCAAACCCGCAATTCCTCCCGCTGTTTTATACAGATCTCGATGCCGGAGACGGGGCAGATGGTCTGGACACCCTCTTTGAGTATCTTCCCGGAAACACGATCGTTCTCTGGGAAAGTCCCGGCGTTATGAAAAAGGCCGCAGAGGAGAACATCAACGACGCGGATCGGATTGCCCGGAAGGCCGAAGACGAGGGGAGATTCTTTCTCGAAAGGGACCGCTTCCTGGCATCGTGGGACGATATCTCCCGGAGGTGCGAAAAACTCCAGAGGGTGTACATCGACCGCCTGCAGGCCTCAGCCCCGATCCCCTTTGAAATAGAGAAAGTAGCGCTGGAGAACGACAGAGGACTCCACGCGGCTGAAGAGGGCATCCTCGCCCCCCTCGCGGGCAGGATCAGGTCGTGGATCAGTGAGGGGGCCCTGGTGCACTTTCTCTGCACGAAGGGGAATATCGAGAAGATGGAGCACCTCCTGGAAGGATACTCCCTTCCCGTTCGACGCTCGGACAACCCCTTTCTCTCGGATCTTGCGTCCGCGGATGGGGGCCACCTTATCCTCCGGGAGGGGACGATAAGCAGCGGCTTTTCATACCCCCCGCTGAGGACGGTCCTCGTCAGCGAAGAGGAGATATTCGGGAGGAAGACCCGCAGGAGACGCCGGGGAGGCGCCCGCGAGGGATATTTCCTCCGGTCGTTTGGTGAACTGGAGGAGGGGGATTTTGTCGTCCATGTGGATCACGGCATCGGTCGGTACCGCGGACTCGAGCGGCTGACCTTCGGCGGCACGGAAGGAGACTTTCTTCTCCTGGAATACCGGGACAGGGACCGCCTCTATATCCCCGTTGACCGGCTGAACCAGATACAGCGGTACATCGGTCCCGACGGCCACATCCCCCAGGTGGACAGGCTGGGGGGTACCTCCTGGGAGACGGTCAAGGGGAAGGTCAAGCAGTCGGTGCGGAAGATCGCCGAGGAGCTGGTCGCGATCTACGCCGCCAGGGAGGTGATGAGCGGACACCGTTTCTCCCCCTCCGGCCGGGACTACGAGGAGTTCTCATCCTCCTTCGCTTTTGAAGAGACACCCGATCAGGCACGGGCCATCGAGGATGTCTACTACGACATGGGCGACTCGAAGCCGATGGATCGGCTCGTCTGCGGCGACGCCGGATTCGGGAAGACGGAGGTGATTCTCAGGGCCTCCTTCAGGGCCTCCATGGACGGCAAGCAGGTAGCGATCCTCGTCCCCACGACCATCCTCGCGGAACAGCACCACCGGACCTTTGCCGAACGATTTGAAAAATACCCCGTTCGGATCGAGGTCCTGAACCGCTATAAAACGAGCGCCCAGCAAAAAAAGATCGTGGGGGATCTGCAGGGCGGTCTTGTCGATATCGTTATCGGTACGCACCGGCTCCTGCAGAAGGATGTCCGGTTCAAGGACCTCGGCCTGGTGGTCATCGACGAGGAACAGCGGTTCGGCGTGACCCACAAGGAGAAACTCAAGAAGCTCCGGGCACTCGTCGACGTCCTGACCCTGACGGCGACTCCCATACCGAGGACCCTCCAGCTCTCCCTCATCGGGATACGGGACCTGTCCGTCATCGATACCGCCCCGCAGGAACGCCGCCCCGTGGAGGTCCACCTGTCCGAGTTCGACGAGGACCTGATCAGAGACGCCATCGGGCGTGAACTCGACCGGGGGGGACAGGTCTTCTTTATCCACGACCGGGTCAGGTCCATCCACAGCATGGCGCGCCGCGTCGGGAGACTGGTCCCCGAAGCGAAGATAGGCGTGGCGCACGGCCAGATGAAGGCGAAAGAGCTCGAGGATATCATGGTCGGATTCGTCCGCGGGGACTGCAACGTTCTCGTCTGTACCACGATCATAAGCTCGGGCGTGGATATACCGAGGGTCAACACCATCATCATCAACCGGGCGGACCGGTTCGGTCTCTCCCAGCTCTACCAGCTGCGGGGTCGGGTTGGTCGCGGGAATGAGGACGCGTATGCCTATCTGCTGATCCCCGAAGAATCAGTCCTCTCGCGCGACGCACGGAAGAGACTGAGTATCGCACGGGAATTTTCGGAGCCGGGGTCCGGGTTCAAGGTGGCGACGCATGACCTGACCATCCGGGGGGGCGGAAGCGTCCTGGGGGTGTCCCAGTCCGGACACGTGTCCGCTATCGGGTACGAGCTGTACACGGAGTTGATGGAGAAGACCATACGGGAGCTGAAGGGGGAGCGGCACCCCGAAGAAGAAATCGATCCCGAGATACACCTCGGCATACCCGCCTTCATACCGGACGACTTCATAGCGGACATGCATACCCGGCTGATGACCTACAAGAGGATATCGATGGTCTCTGCCGAAGACGATCTGCCGGGCATCAGAGATGAGCTCGCCGACTGTTACGGCACCATCCCCCCCCAGGTGGACACTCTCATGGACATCATACGGATCAAGGGCCGGCTCCGAAAGATTCTGGGGAAAAAGATGGAGTATAACGGTACGGATCTGTCCATCACCTTCCGTGAAGACACACCCGTGGACCCCGTCCGTATTATAGGCATGGCGCAGGAACGGTCGGGGGGGGTGCGGTTCACGCCCGACAACCGGCTGATCGTCTCCATGCCGGACCTCGGGGGAAGGGACATTATCAGACAGGCAGAGAACCTCCTGGGAGAACTGGAGATTGAAGAAAAGGGAACATTCTGATAACGTAACCAAGTTATAAATAATGCGGGGGGAGTATACATGAAATCAAAACTATTGGTTGTCGCCGGCATCTTCTTTATCTTTTTCTCGACCGCACTGTATGCCGCCTTTGAAGACAGGATCGTCGCCGTTGTGAATGGTGACGTGATAACCCTTTCCGATCTCAATACCACGCTCCAGCCGCTTCTGGAGAGGATCAAGAAGATCCCTGAAGAGGAAAAACGCAAGGAGGTTGCCGCGCAGGCCAGGATGGCGGTCATGAACCAACTGATAGACCGTATGCTGATTGAACAGGAGGCGGCGAGTCTGAAGATCGCCGTGACGGACGGTGAGGTGGACGGGGTTTTGAAGAACCTGCTGAAGGCCAGAAAGATATCCTTGGAAAAATTCAGGAAGTCCATGGCCGCCGAGGGACTCTCGCTCGATGAGTACAAGGATGAGATCAGGAGGGAGCGCATAAAGAGGAGGGTGATCGACAGGACGATACGGTCCAAGTTGTCCATCAGCGAGGAGGAGATCGGGGAATACTACGCCAAGCACAGGGACGAGTACGAGGGGAATGAAGCGGTCCGGATACAGCAGATACTGATCGTGAAACCGAAGGATGCCACGGGCGGGACACAAAAGAAATTACGGGCACAGGCACAAGCGGTACTGAAGAAACTGAAAGAGGGTGAATCATTCGATCTCCTGGTAGCCACCCACTCGCAGGGCCCCGCTCTCAACGCCGGAGGAGACCTTGGCTTCGTCGAGAAGGGGATGATGTTCCCCGAGGTGGACGAAGCGGCCTTCAGCCTCAAGGAGGGGGAGATAAGCGGCGTCCTAGAATCCCCCGTCGGGTTCCACATCATCAGGATCATGGACAAGAGGGGCGCCGGGATCAAGCCTATCGAAGAGGTGCGTGAAGAGATCATCGCAAAGATAGGAACTGAGAAGGGGAAGAAAAAATTTGAGGAGTGGCTCAAGGAAATGAGGGAAAAATCCCACATCGAGATACGACTGTAGCCCTTCACGATCAGCAGAATCGGATATGAATCATATAAAGATACGGGGTGCGAGTCAGCACAACCTGAAAAATATCAATCTTGACATCCCGAGAGACAGACTGGTCGTCGTAACCGGCGTGTCCGGTTCCGGCAAGTCCTCCCTCGCCTTCGACACCATATACGCCGAGGGACAGCGGCGGTATGTGGAATCACTCTCGACGTACGCGCGCCAGTTCATCGGCCAGATGGACAAGCCGGATGTCGAATCGATCGAGGGCCTCTCCCCCGCCATAGCCATCGAGCAGCGAACGGCGAGTCGCAATCCCCGCTCGACGGTCGGCACGGCAACCGAAATATACGACTACCTGCGCCTCCTCTTCGCCCGGGTAGGTATCCCCCACTGTTATAACTGCGGAAGGGCGATCGAGGCACAGACCATCGATATGATGGCGGACAGGGTGCAGTCCCTCCCCGAAGGGACAAAGATCAACGTCATGGCGCCCATCGCCAGGGGAAAGAAGGGGGAGTTTCAGAAGGAGCTGAAGCGGCTGCGCAAAGAGGGCTTCGCCCGCGTGCGGGTCGACGGGGAGATACACGACCTTGCCGATGACATCGCGCCGGACAAGAACAGGCGCCACGACATCGAGGTGGTGGTCGACCGTCTGGTCATCAGGACCGACATCGGAAAGCGCCTGAGGGATTCTCTGGAGATCGCCCTGGGACTTTCGGGGGGACTGGTCGGCATACAGATCCTGGACGGAGAGGAGATCCTGTTCAGCCAGAATTACGCCTGCCCCGACTGCGGCATCAGTATGCCGGAGCTCGCCCCGCGGATGTTTTCCTTTAACAGCCCGTACGGGGCCTGTCCCGAGTGCGGCGGGCTGGGGACGCAGATCTATTTCGACGAGAACCTGATCGTGCCCGACCCCGGACTCTCCATACGGGAGGGAGCAATCGCCCCGTGGGAGCGCAAGGATTCCGTCTACTTTCATCAGATGCTGGAGGCGCTCTCCACCCACTACAAGTTCGACATCAACACCCCCTTCAACAAACTGTCCGAGAGGGTACGGCATGTCCTCCTGCACGGTTCGGGGGATGAGAAGATCGGATTCTATTTCGACAGGAGGGGGAGGAGACACTTCTACGAGCGGCGCTTTGTCGGCGTCCTCGAAAAGCTGGAGGAGACCTACCGGGAAGACAGCTCCGGTGATGCCCGGATGGAGCTCGCCCGGTATATGAATATCGATGACTGTCCCCTCTGCGGAGGCGGCAGGCTGAAGAGGGAGAGCCTCTCCGTAACGGTGGGGGAAAAGAATATCGACGAGGTGTGTCGGCTGTCGATCCGGGAATGCATGCGCTTCTTCGAGACCCTTTCCTTCTCGCATACCGAGGCCCTCATCTCGGAGCGGATACGCAGGGAGATACGCCAGCGGCTCCAGTTCCTGATCGACGTGGGAATGGACTACCTGAGCCTCGCCCGTTCCTCCGGGACCCTTTCGGGAGGGGAGGCTCAGCGGATTCGGCTTGCCACGCAGATCGGCTCCGGACTGGTCGGCGTCCTCTACGTCCTGGATGAGCCCACGATCGGCCTTCACCCGCGGGACAGCATGCGGCTCGCGTCCACGCTGAAACGTCTGCGCGATATGGGGAATACCGTCCTCGTTGTCGAGCACGACACCGATATCATGAACTGCGCGGACGATATCATCGACGTCGGGCCGGGGGCGGGGCTGCACGGGGGGGAGATCGTCTTCCAGGGAACCCCCGAAGAGATCCGCCGGTCGGACGTATCCCTCACCGGAAAGTATCTCTCGGGCCGTCTGTCGATCCCCGTCCCGGAGCATCGAAGGGATCTTTCCGGCCGCTTCATTATCATCGAGGGGGCATCGGAGAATAACCTCAAGGATATCGATATCCGAATTCCAACCGACGTCTTCACCTGCGTGACCGGCGTCTCCGGATCGGGGAAGAGCACCCTGGTGATCGAAACCCTGTACAAGGTACTCCGCCGCCGGCTGAACAAGTACCGGGGTAAATCGGGCAGGATACGGAAGATACGGGATTTCGGAGGGATAGAACGGGTCATCACCATGGATCAGCAGCCGATCGGGCGTACCCCCCGGTCGAACCCCGCCACCTACACGGGGGTCCTGACCCATATCCGCGACCTCTTCAGCCAGCTCCCCGAGGCGAGGGTGCGGGGTTACAAACCGGGCCGCTTCAGTTTCAACGTCAGGGGGGGACGGTGCGAGGCGTGCCAGGGAGAAGGGGTGAAGAAGATCGAGATGCATTTCCTCCCCGATGTGTACATCACCTGCGATGCCTGTCAGGGGAAACGGTTCAACCGGGATACCCTGGAGGTACATTACAAGGGCAGCAGCATCGCGGACGTCCTCGACATGACGGTCAACCAGGCCCTCGCCTTCTTCGACAACATCCCCCCGATACGGTCGAAGCTGCAGCTCCTCCTCGACGTCGGACTGGGATACATCAAGCTGGGACAATCCGCCACGACCTTCTCGGGGGGTGAGGCACAGCGAATCAAGCTGGCGAGGGAACTGGGCAAACGCCTGACCACCGGGACGCTTTACATTCTGGACGAACCGACGATCGGGCTCCACTTCGCGGATATCGAGCGGCTCCTCATCGTCCTCGCGCGGCTGGTGGATATGGGGAATACCGTCGTGGTGATAGAACACAACCTCGACGTCATCAAATCGGCGGATCATATCATCGACATGGGACCGGAGGGGGGAGACGGCGGGGGACGGATCGTCGCCGCCGGCACCCCCGAAGAGGTGGCGCGGACCGAGGGGTCGCTCACCGGGGGGTTTCTGAAGGGGATCCTCGCCGGAGAGGGGAACGAACCGGCCATCCATCACGCCTCGCTGTGAGCGGGAGGAGAAGAGATATGCCGATATACGAATTCTACTGCGCACGGTGTAATACCATCTACAGCTTCTTTTCACGATCGGTCAATACCGACAAGGTTCCCCGCTGCCCCCGTTGCAGTACAGAAAAGCTTGAGCGCCGGATGTCGGTCTTCTCCGTCGTCTCCGGACAGAAGAGTGCTGCGGAAGACGATCTCCCCCCGATCGACGAGACAAAAATGACACGGGCGATGGAGACCTTGGCCCGAGAGGCGGAGAAGGCGGACGGGGACGACCCCCGACAGGCCGCGGCCATGATGCGAAAACTCTCCGAAGCGACGGGGCTCAAGCTCAAACCGGAGATGGAGGAGGCCCTGAGCAGGCTGGAGCGGGGCGAAGACCCCGAGAAGATCGAGGAGGAGATGGGCGCTCTCCTCGACGATGACGATCCCTTCTCCCTGGAAGGCACCGTCAAAAAACTGGGCGGGCGAGCGGCGCCCCGCGTGGATGAGACCCTCTACGACCTGTAGACCAAACAGTACTGGAAACTACAGCATCCGTACTTTTTCCAAATATTTCCTGACGCCGGCGACGGTTGCCTTAAACATCCGTGAACCTGCCATTACCGTGAATACATCGTCCGCATTCCCGCAGGTCCGGGCAAATTCCGGCCCCATAATACTTGCGGGCTCCGGGGCATCCGGCCGGGCTTTCATGGCGTCTATATACATTGCAAGACGTTCCCTTACTATCTGAAAATAATCGACCTTCTGACCAATCATCAGATCGGTTGCTTCGGATATGCCGATACAATACCGATACACCGTCTCCCAGTACAACTGGGCAAGTCGGTCCTTGTGCGGTGAGTCTTTAAGGAAATACGCGATACTCCATCCGGTGCTTATAAATTTCAATATCTGCAGTTCATATTCGACCGTTTCCCGTTTGATGTCAGCCTCCTCGGGCAGGAGTGCCATAATCGATTTCAGGTCCTCGCGATCAATGGCAAAATTGAACAGATCCTCTCCGGCTTTTTCGATCCCTGATTTTTCTTTTTCCGAGTTTTCCATGGGCCTCCTTAAAGAATATTCCTTTCGCTTCACACAGTGAAAAATACGCTGACAGTACCTGTCCTTGTCAACCATCCTCCTGAGAAATGAGCACGGTGTCCCTCAGAACATGTCCCCTATCGAATCAGACCCGGCAGGTAGGTGATAATCTCAGGCACCGCCATAAAGAGGATGATGCAGAGGATATACGCCGGCAGAAAATAAAGGACCCCCCTGAAGACACTCCCCAGACCGATCCCCTTTGCCATCCCCGCAACCACATAGGTCGAGGCCCCCACGGGGGGCGTCACGGCCCCCAGTGTGGTGATGATGGTAATCATCACACCGAACCAGACCGGATCGTACCCGAGCTTCATGGCGACGGGGAAGAAGATGGGAATGGTGATCAAGAGCAGGGCGAGAGCGTCCATCAGGGCGCCGCCGACAATATAGATCATAAAGATAATCCCCAGGATGGCGACCGGTGGGATGGGAAGGGCCGCGACCCAGTCGGCGATATCGAAGGGGATGCGCGTGAGCGCGAGAAACCGGCTGAACATCACCGCCCCGGCAATAATAATAAAGACCATGCAGGATACCTGAAGCGTATCGACGACAGCCGCCCGAAAGGCCTCCCAGGTCAGTTTCCGTCTCGCCAGGCTGATGACGAGGGCGAGAAAGCTCCCCACGGCGCCGGCCTCCGTCGGGGTAAAGATCCCCGCGTACAGCCCCCCCATGACCAGGGCGAAGAGGAGTAAGGTCTCGACAAACCCCGGGAGCGCCGCGATCTTTTCCTTCAGCGACCGCCGCTCGCCGAGCGGGCTCCACTGGGGATTGATCCGGCACAGGATGGCAACGGTCACCATGAACGAAACGGCGAGCAGAAGTCCCGCCGGTATCCCCCCGTAAAAGAGCTTGCTGATCGACTGACCGGTGTAGAGACCGATCAGGATGAGGACCACACTGGGGGGGATAACCACCCCGAGCGTGGATCCGCAGGCGATCGACCCGACGGAGAGGGCCGGGTTGTACCGGTACTTCTTCATCTCCGGGAGGGCGACGGAGGTCATGGTCGCCGCCGTGGCCGTGTTGGAGCCACAGATCGCGGCAAACCCCGCGCAGGCAAAGATCGTTGCCATGGCGAGCCCCCCGCGGATATGCCCCGTCAGGGTGTGGGTCGCCCTGAAGAGCCGTTCGTTGAGCCCCGAATAGAAGCAGATCTGCCCCATAAAGACGAAGAGGGGGACCATCGTAAGACCGTACGAGGAAAAGGTGTTCCACAGCTCGGCCCCCACCATCCCCGCGGATGCCTTGAAGGAGATGAGGTACCAGATCCCGCCGAAGCCGACCGCCGCCATGGTGAAGCCGACAGGCATCCCCAGAAAGAGAAGCATACAGAGAAGGATAACGATGCCAATGAGGCCGATGCAGGTGACGCTCATCTCCCCTCCCCTTCCCCGCCGAGGGCCTTCAGCAGTTCGATCATCAGGACCAGAGCGATCAGCACGCAGCCGAGTGAGACGCTGTACACGAAGGGGAAATACACGATCCGCAGGGTCTCGGACAGCTCATGGACCCTCCAGAGATTGGTTCCCAGAAGCCCGGTCTGCCAAGCGGCCAGCAGAAAGAGGGCCGTTCCAATCAGGTAATTCAGGATGCCGAGGAGCCTGCGCACCCGGAGCGGGAAGGCCCTGATCAGAACATCGACGGCGATATGCTGTCGCTGGACCTGTGTCGTGGCCAGGGCAAAGGCGGCAACGACGGCACCGAAGAGCCCCATCAGCTCGAAGGTCCCCTTTATGGGCATGTCAAACCCCCTGAGCACCACATTCGCACAGGCAAGGGCCACCATCGCCACGAGGAAGAGACCGGCGATCGCCACCAGAATACTGTTCAGGACGCGAACTGTCCGCTCCAGATACCCGATAAGATTCGCCATAAAAAAATCCCCCGTCTACCGATACGCCTTTGCATGTCGTTCCATAAGCATCATGACATCGTCGATGATCGCGGCGGCGGGGACCTTCGAACCTGCCCGCTGGATGTACCCGTCAACGAGAGGGCCGAGGCGTTTCTTCATCTCCGCCTTTTCTCCGGGGCCAAACTCGATCACCTCGACATCATACTTCTCCTTCGACCACTCGACGGCCTCGTCGACGTGCTCGTCGACATATCGTCCCGTCCACTCGGCCTGTTCACGACGCAGGCCGTCGAGGACCTTCTTCACGTCGGCCGGGAGGGCCTCCCAGCGGTCTAGGTTCATCACCACGGCAAAGGTCACCACCTGGAGATTGGTCATCGTGATGTACCGGCAGTACTCGGCATAGTTGAAGTCCTTCATCACCTCGAGCGACGAGGCCATCCCCTTGATCACCTTCTTGTGGAGGGCGTCGGGGACATCCGATTGGGGCATTCCGATGGGGCTTGCGCCGAGGAGCTCGAAGACCTTGACGCCGGTGCCGGCGGCCCGGATCTCCATCCCCTTCAAATCTTCCAGTGTCCGCACCGGATCGATCGACATGATATTGGCCGGCGGACAGGTAAACATCGTGAGGACCTTCACCTTCTCGAAGGATTCGGGCCGGTACTTCTCATACAGATCGAGGAGCGACAGGCTCGCTACCGTGGCGTTCGGCCATCCCAGCGGCAGATCGATCGCCTCGACCACGGGGAAGCGGCCGGGGTGATACGACATGGCAAAACAGCCGATATCGGCCTGTCCCGCCACGACCCCGTCGAACATGTTCTTTGCCCCCAGGAGCGTGCCACCCGGGAAGGTGTTGATCCTGACGGCCCCCTCCGTGCGCTTTTCAACTTCCTCTTTCCACCGTTCCATCTGGACGCAGGGAAAGGTGGACGCGGGCGGAAAATTCGCGTAGGACAACGTCGTCGACCCCGCCGAGGCCGGGACGGCACCCGCCGCGCACACCGCTGCCATAACCGTGAAAGCTACAATCATTCTGAATGTCTTCAACATATCACCCCTCCTTTTGAAATCTTTGCATAACGACTGCTTCTGTCATTTCGAATCCCGGTGTACCGGGATGAGAAATCTTCAATGCAGCAGCATTTCATAGATTTATCCCTCTCGGGGACTATAGCTCGTCGCTTACGCTCCTCGAAATGACATTGTGCAAAGGTTTCATTTTGTTATACTAATCACTGCAGCCCCCTCTCGAACCCCCGCAGGTTGAGATCGACCTGCTGGAGACGAGACATCTTTTCGATGACCGTTCGCATGACCCCCTCGCCACAGAAGAGCGCCCCCTTTTGGACGGCAAACCCGAGGAGAACGAGGTTTGTCGCGAGGAGAGACCCGAGTTCCTTGGCGCAGGCCGCCGCGTCGATCCCCGCATACTCGCCCGGACGCCCCGTATTGACGATACGCCGGCCGTCCGGCCTGACAAAGGAACCATGGATGGGGATATTGGCATCCGTCAGGAAGAGCCCGACATCCGCCCTCCCCTTTCGAATGAGGGGGCTCTTGAAGTCACCGACCTTGACGTGGGAGACCACGGTTCCCCCGCGCATTGCCATCCCGTGCGTCTCCGATGTCAGGACATCGGCACCCATCTCCAGCCCCGCCTCCGCGAGGAGACGCGTTACAAAGAGGACTCCCTGCCCTCCTCTTCCGCTGATAATGATCTGCTGTTTCACTCCTCACCTCCGGTTTCCTCGACGACAATCGCCCCCAGGGGGCAGACCGCCTCGCAGACGCCACACCCGATGCAGCTGTTCTGATCCACAAATACCTTTTCAGACGCGTCGTCAAAGACGAGCGACGGGCACTCGAAGCGTTTGATACACACTTGGCACCCCGTGCATTCGTCGGTCACAACCACCCGGTAGCGTGGCTGGTTCTCCCGCGCCTCCCGGTCCATGATACAGGGATGCTTCGCGATGACGACCGCCACCCCCCCCTCGTCACTTCGGCAGAAGCGGTCCGCCTCTTTCAAGAAAGATGTAAAGGCGTCCAGATCGTAGGGATCGCACTCCTCCAGAAACCTGACCCCGCTCGCCCGGACCAGATCGGAGATATAGACGGTATGTCCCGGCGTTCCGTCTGCCATCAGTCCCACCTGCGGCGTGGGCTGGTTCCCCGTCATGGCGGTGGTCGCGTTATCGAGGATCACGAGGATGAACCGCGCCCCGGTGAAAACGGCGTTGACGAGTCCCGGAATCCCCGCGTGAAAGAAGGTCGAGTCTCCGATGGTGACAACGATGGTGGGCCAGTCGGGTCCGTCCGCCGCGTGGGCGTGGTAGAGTCCCGCTCCCTGGCTGATACAGGCCCCCATGCAGTGGCAGGTATCGACGCCGCCGAAGTTCATTCCCAGGGTGTAGCACCCGATATCGCTGGGAAAGATCCCCTTGGGAAAGGTGGTACCGATGGCGTAGAAAGCGGCCCGGTGGGGGCACCCGGCACAGAGGCTCGGCCTGACGCCCCCCGCCTCTTTCGTCTCCTCTTCGGCTCCGCCGGGAACATCTAAAAATGTTCTCAAGACCCGCTCGATTACCTCGGAGGTCAGCTCGCCGTAGTCGGGGACATCCTTCAGGGTCCGCCCCCTGATCGACCGGTTCATGAGCTGCATCTCGATTGTCGGGTAGGTCTCCTCCACGACGAGGATCCTTTCGTATCCGGTATTGATCGCCTCGATGAACCCCCGGTTGAGGGGATAGGGAAGATCGACCTTGAAGAGATCCACGCTCTTCAGGAGATCCATATCATCAAGAATTTCATACACATTTGCGAAGGCAACCCCCGAAGAGATGATGCACCGGGCGGCCGAACCGCTTCCGGAGATACGGGAAGGGAACAGCTCCTCGAGACCGGCGATCTCGTCGATCGTGTCGTTGAGCCGGCGATGGAGCGCGGGGATAAACTGGGGGGTGGCCACCCAGCGGCTCGGGTCCTTCTTGAAATGGGCCCGCCGGTCGATCATCTGCGGTTCTTCGAGGTCCACCCCCTGGCGGGCATGACAGACCCGCGTCGTCGGACGCACCATCACGGGAATCTCGTACCGTTCGGAGAGCTCGAAGGCCCGTCCAACCATCTCCTTCGCCTCGGCGGGATTCGACGGATCGAAGACAGGAATACGGGCGAACTGAGCGAAAAACCGGCTGTCCTGATCCGTCTGGGAGCTGTGAGGACCGGGATCATCGGCGACCACTACCACCAGTCCTCCCGTCACGCCGAGGTAGGCGGACCGCATGAAGGGATCGGAAGCCACGTTCAGCCCCACCTGTTTCATGGCGACGGCGGAACGTTTCCCGGTGTAACTGTTCCCCAGGGCGACCTCGTAGGCCACCTTTTCGTTGATCGACCACTCGATATGAACGGGCCGGGGCGCGTCCCCGGCAAAGGTGACGGCCGACTCCAGGATCTCCGAGGCCGGTGTCCCCGGATAGGAGGAGATGAGCGTGCACCCCGCCTCGATCAGTCCCCGTCCGATCGCCTCATTTCCCATCAGGATTTTCTTCGTCATTTCTCGTTCCATTTCACTCTGATATCACCTTACACAAAAAAGGCCGTGAACATGATCTGTTCACGGCCCCTGCAGTCTTTTTCTTGATATCCTGTCTTTACGCGGCGAACAGACCTCTCCCTGGTATGTCATGCCACCACCACCAGTTTGTCGAAAGTCCGTTGTCCTGTTTCATAATGCACCGCATCCGTACCACTGATTTTTTACTCATAAAGCAATATGACCAATAAAGCAAGCTTTTTTCATTCTCTTTCATCGCGGTGGTCGAAGAGGCGCTTGGATTTTCTCTCCGTCCGGGGGAGCGAGTGATACTCAACGATCTCGACCGCACTGCTCACCATGACCCCCTTCTTGACGGCGGTCTCTATCCGGGCGGCGATCTTCCCGTCATGATCGGCACTGCCTCCCTCGACCCGTTCGACGCATATCGTCATGTAGTCCTTTCCGTCATCCCTCCGGTCGAGGTGGATCTGGTACTCGCTCCCGATCCCCTCCTGCCCCGAGAGGATCTCGTCGATATGGCCGGGATAGATGTTGACCCCCCGGATGATGAACATGTCGTCCGACCGCCCCAGCAGGCTGTCGTGTCGCGGGAGGATCGATCCGCAGGGACAGGTCCCGGAAATCAGCCTCGTCAGGTCGCGTGAACGGTAGCGAATCAGGGGCGCCCCCTCCTTGCGGAGGGTCGTGTACACCATCTCCCCCACCTCGCCGTTGGACACCGGCTCGAGTGTTTCGGGGTCGAGGAGCTCCATGATATAGTAATCGGCCCAGTAGTGGATACCGGTGTGGTGTTCGCAGTCCAGACCGGTCCCCGGACCGTACAGCTCCGTTAGGCCCGGGATGTCGAATGTCTGCTCTGCGCCGAGCAGTTCCTTGATGGTCGTTCGCATGGCGTCGTTCGAACGTTCCGCCCCGAATATAACTTTTTTGACATTGATCCTGTCACGGAGCCCCCGCCGATCGACCTCTTCGGCCATCAGGAGCCCCATGGATGCCGTCGAGCAGATCACGGTGGGCTGAAAGTCAACGAGGAACTGCATCTGCATCTCCAGGTTTCCCGGTCCGGCAGGAACGGCGAGGGCGCCGAACCGTTCGCACCCGAGCTGGAATCCCACCCCGGCCGTCCAGACCCCGTACCCGACGCAGATCTGGATCCGATCCTCCCGCGTCAGGCCGGCGATTTCGTAGCAACGGGCGAACATGTTCGCCCAGTCGTCGATGTCGCGCGCCGTGTAGATCATCACCTTCCGTTTCCCCGTCGTCCCCGACGAGGCGTGGAGACGAACGATCTGGTCGAAGGGAACCGATTGGAGGGGCCAGGGATACTGATCCTGGAGATCCTGGGCCGTCACAAAGGGCAGCCGCCGCAGGTCATCGAGGCTTCGGATATCCTCCGGTTTGATCCCCGCCCCATCGAGACGCCGGCGATAGAAATCGGACCCCTGATAGGCGTGCGCAATGGTCCACTGCAGGCCCTCAAGCTGGAGCGCTTGGAGCTCTTCCTCTGTCTTGACCTTCGGCATGAATGTCTGGTTCATCGTATGCTCCTTCACCGTATCTCGATTCACAATGAAAAAGGCCGCGGGTAGCGTCTGCCCACGGCCTTCGGTTTTCGGTTTTTACTGGCATCAGCCTGCGGACGGACGGTACTTCATATCGGTTCCACGCCACCACCAGTATGAGTCATATCGCACAATTGTCGTCATCTTCTCGCCCGTCTTTCAGATTTTCAGGCATGCTAATGCAAAGGATATGAGAAAGCAACATGTTTTTCGTCCCACCCTTTCGAAGTACTGAGAGGCGGCACGAATCAATTGCCGAAGACCAGTTTTCCCGTATCCTTCAGGTCATACCCCGGCAGATTTGCAGAGAGCCCCTTGATCCGGGCGGGTTCCAGATAGGAAACAAACTGTTTGATGGGAACCGTGGACCAGAGCACCTCGGGAACGACAAGATCGAATTTCTCCTCCCTGAGGGGGATGAAGTCCAGACCGAGGAAATGCGCCACATACTCGATTCCGACACCGACATCGGCCCCTCCGAAGAATACCCTCTGCGCCACTCCGATGTGGGTATCCTCCTCATTGGCATACCCGGCAATCTCTCGTTCGTCGATCCCCCGTTCTCCCATCAGATAATCCAGGAGGACCCGTGTCCCCGAGCCCGTATTCCGGTTGATAAACCGAGCCTCCTTCTCCACGATATCTTCGAGTGTCTTTATCCCGAGGGGGTTCCCTTTCCCCACCATCAATCCCTGCTTCCGGCACCAGAGGTGAACGACCACATATTTCCCGGGCGAAAGCATCCGATCGAGAACGGGGAGATTGTACTCGCCTGTCTCCACATCCAGGATATGGGTACAGCAGGCCTGCCCCTTCATTCGGGAGAGGGCCTGGATTCCCTTCAGGCTTCCCACGGGCGAATAGAATGCCTGCGATTCGGGGAAATTCTCCTGTGAATACAATGAAATAAGCCTAGTCATCAGGACATCGTCGCTCCCGACGATCAGGAGATCCTTCTCTCTCTGCACCTGTTCATCTATCCAACGGAGGACATGCCGTTTGGGAAACAGCCACTTCCCGGCGATCTTCACATGGGGGATAGCACTGTCTCTGACGAGCTGGTATACCTTCTTCTCGTTGAAGCGTAGAAAATCCGCCAACTCTTTCGTGGTGAGGAGTTCCTCTTTCATAAAGATGGTTTCTATCATGTAACGGCAAAACGGTCAATAAAGAAGAGGACCTGCGAATGGCGTGATGGGCGTCCCTATCCACGGCCGCGCCTCATTCACCTTTCTAAGAATGACTATTCATGATATAAATTTACTTTTTATTACTTATAGTATTCTATTTTAACTTGAAACGTGTTATGTGCCGTGAAACTCATTAAATATGGCATATACATCTCATGGAGAAAAGGAGGAAAAAATGAAGAACAATAGAATAAAACTTGTCATTTCGCTTTTCTGCGCAGCGATAATCCTGCTGCCTGCATCCCTGGTCCTGGCAGAACCGTCCGGGAAGCTGGTCATGTTCCATGCCGGAAGTCTCTCCGTCCCCTTCGCCGCCATGGAAAAGGTCTTTGAGGCGAAGTACCCCAAGGTCGACCTCCAGCGCGAGGCGAGCGGAAGTCAGAAGGCCGCGCGCAAGGTGTCGGATCTGAAGAAACCATGCGATATTATGGCATCGGCTGATTACAAGGTGATCGACAAGTTGCTGATCCCCCAGTATGCCGCCCTGAACATCCGCTTCGCGACGAACCAGCTCGTCCTCTGTTACACGGACAAGAGCAGGTATGCCGGCGAGGTCAATGCCGGCAACTGGTACGAGATCCTCCAGAGGAAGGGGGTCGTCTGGGGCCACTCCGACCCGAACCTCGATCCCTGCGGCTACCGGTCGCTGATGGTCATGCAGCTCGCCGAGAAACATTACAAGATCCCGGGACTGTACGACAAAATGCTGGCAAACCGCCCCATCGAGAACGTGCGGCCCAAATCCGTCGAGCTCATCTCTCTCCTCCAAACGGGAAACATGGATTACGCGTGGGAATACCTCTCCGTAGCGGTACAGCATAAGTTGAACTATATCGTTCTCCCCGATGAAATGAACCTGGGAAACTATAAATACGACAACTTCTATGCCCAGGCGGTGGTGAAGGTCTCGGGGAAAAAACCGGGAACCTATATGGAGATGAAGGGGAAATCATGTACGTACGGTGTCACACTCATCAGCGATGCACCGAACAAGGAGGCCGCCGTCGCCTTCCTCGAGTATATGCTTGACCCCGAAGGAGGTCTTAAGATACTGAAGGAAATGGGGCAGCCTCCGTTCATCCCCTGCAGGGTTTCCTCTGAGGCGATGAAGGCGAAGCTCCCCTCCGAGCTCCAGAAGCTCGTCACCGTCAAGAACTAGGAAACGGAAGGGACGATGGTAAAGAAGGAACCGTTTTTCTGGATCACCGTGTCGTGCGGGCTTATTATCCTGGCCTTCATTCTCATCCCGCTGATTGAGATGCTGACGGCGCCTTCTCTATCCATGCTCAAAGAAACCATACAGGACAAAGATGTCGTGCGGTCGATCCGGCTGAGTATCTACACGGCCGGATTGGCCGCCCTTATCGCCTTCATCTTCGGAACCCCCCTCGCCTACCTCCTGGCGAGGACGAATTTCCGGGGAAAACACCTGATAGAGAGCATCATCGATCTCCCCATCGTCATCCCCCACCCCGTCGTGGGGATCGCGATCCTCAGCGTCGCCGGGAGGGGACACTGGCTCGGACAGATCTTCAACGAACTGGGCATCAGGATCATGGGGAGCGTGACGGGGATCGTCGTGGTCCTCACCTTCGTTGGGCTCCCCTTTTACATCAACGCGGTCAAGAACGGGTTCGAGAGCATCCCCCCGCGGCTCGAAAACGTGTCGCGGAGCCTCGGGGCGTCCATGTTCAGCACCTTCGCGCGGATCACCTTTCCCCTCGCCTGGCGCAGCATGCTGATCGGCATCATCATGTGCAGCGCCCGCGCCATCAGTGAGTTCGGGGCGGTCGTCATCGTCGCCTACCACCCGATGATCGCGCCGGTCCTCCTGTACGAACGTTTTGAGGGGTACGGCCTCAAGTACTCCCAGCCGGTGGCGGTATGGCTCGTATCCGTCTGCCTCGCCCTCTTTCTGATCCTCCGAATCCTCACTCTCAGGAATGCGAAGAACGCATGATTACGATAGAAAACGTCAACATTCATCTGGGAGAATTCGACCTGAGGGAGATCAACCTCTCGATAGAGAAGAACGAGTTCTTCATCCTGATGGGCCCCACGGGGGCGGGAAAGACGGTCCTTCTCGAGGCGATCGCGGGGCTGATCCGGGTCGACAGCGGGCATATCGTCGTCGACGGGAGGGACGTCACCGGGCTCCCGCCGGAAAAACGGGGCGTCTCGATCGTCTATCAGGACTATTCCCTCTTCCCCCACCTGACGGTGCGCGACAACATCACCTACGGCCTCCACTTCCATAGAACCCCCAAGGCGGAGGCGGCAAAACGCTTCGATCGCCTGGTGGAGGATCTGGACCTCTCCCACCTCCTGCATCGACTCCCCGCCAACCTGAGCGGGGGGGAAAACCAGCGCATCGCCCTCGCGCGGGCGCTGATCGTAGACCCGAAGGTCCTCCTCCTCGACGAGCCCCTCTCCGCCCTGGACCCCGGCTTCAGAGAGGATCTGCGAAAGGGGCTCAAACGCCTCCACGAAACCACGGATGCCACCTTTCTCATGGTGACGCATGATTTCTCAGAGGCCCTTTCCCTCGCGGACCGGGCCGCCGTCATGGACGGGGGCAAGATCAAACAGGTCGGGGGGATGAAGGAGATCTTCCAGCGGCCGGAATCCACCTTCGTGGCCGACTTCGTCGGGATGAAGAATCTCTTCACGGCCTCCTTCCACGACACAAAGGCCGCCATAAACGGCCTGGAGATCGAACTGGGGAAGTCTCCCGAGAACGGACACGGGTACATAGCGATCCGGCCCGAGGATGTGGTCCTCAGCAGGAGAGAGCTCCACTCCAGCATGAGAAACTCGTTCAAGGGAACGGTTACGGAGGTTACGGATCAGGGGCTTTATTACGAGGTGAGCATCGCCATCGAAGCCGTCACGTTCAAATCGCTGATCACCAAAAGCTCCCTCTTCGACCTGGAGATCGGCGAGGGATCGCACATATACCTCTCCTTCAAGGCAACGGCCATCCATACCTTCTAAAAACGCCGGAGCTGTTACACCGGCATTACTGGCAGGAGCTCGTCTTGTTTTTTCAGATTCACCCATCCACGTGGTGGCATATTCAGGCACGGCTTTGCAAAAAAGCGATTCACGCCGGTGGACAGCGTGAATCGCAGTTGGGTACCTAAAGGTTTATATCCCGTCTCTCCCGCACAAAACCCCTGAGATCCGGAAAGATCCGGCTATTTTTTCTTCCATGTGGCGAGATCATTCGATGTCCAATCCTGTAATAATTCGTGAGATCCTCCGGGGCCGCATCTCGCGATCTGCACGGCATCCGTTCCCTGACGTTGGGATTCATTCCATGTTATAGGGGGTCCAAGGGCTTTCCAGTTCTCAAACTTATTCAGTTCACTGATAACCGCTTCGGTGCTGAGATCTCTTCCCACCTTTCTCAGCGCTTCCACAAGGGCTTCGGCAAACCATATCCCCCCCATAAACAGATAGCCCCAGCGCTCTTCGGGCGCCAATCTCTTGGCAGCCTCCCGGTATTTCACTACCAGGGGATCATCCGAATCGGGCGGAGGAATAAAGGCCGTTGTTATAACACCCTCAAACAACCCGTCCGTGATGTGATACATAAGGGGGTAATCAGACAGACCGTCGAAGGCAATCCACTGCGGCTTATAGCCGATGTTGGCGCATGTTTTAAGTGTTGCAACGGCTATCGAGGGACTCACCCACATAAGCACAACTTCTGCACCGGCCTGTTGGAATCGGAGCATCTGCGACGTAACGTCTGTTGAGGTTGGCTCCGCCGGCAGCTCGGCAACGAGGTCCATACCGTAGGAGGCGAGGCGCTGTTTGCACCCGGCCAGACCGGCCTTGCCAAAGACATCATCCTGGTACAAGAAGCCAACCTTTTTGTATCCCAGTTTTTCCACTGCATACTTGGTTACGACACTTGCCTCGTCTTGAAAGAGAGGATACGCATGAAATCGATAACGGCTGGGTGGATATTTAACAGGGTTCAGTGCGGCGGTCCCGGGGGTGACCCACAATACCTTGTTGCTGTCAAGATAGTCTTTAACGGCAATGCAGCCGGCACCGGACACCCCGCCCGTAAAGGCAAAGACCCCCTGCCGATTGACCAGCTCCTTTACGGCTGCCATTGCCTGTGAGGGATTATATTGGGTATCCCGTAAGAGATAGTTGATCTTTCTGCCGTGAATTCCACCCTCCTCGTTGACCAGGTCAAAAAGGAATTTGGCCCCCCGGGCGACCACGCCCCAAGCCGCGGCAGGTCCTGTCTGAGGACTGAATTGAGCAATTCGAATTTCATGATCATCGAAACCCGGCTTGGCGGCAAAACTGGCATCCGCCATGGCAAAAAAGGCCATCATCACAACGCCTGCGAAAACGCATACAGCTGTAGTGCGGTTCATACGATTCCCTCCTTATTGGCTGAAGTTTTTTCCGAGCCAATGCGACTATCGGCAAAGGCTTTACCGAGACGAACACCGGGATTGACACGAAAAAAACACCCACAGATGAATGGATGATGCTGTTTTCATCGTTCAATCCCCTCCACGGCAGCTCTTGATCCTTGGGTCCCCTTCCCCACGAAACAAACACTCTGCTGCCAACTAAAATGGATAAAACCGCTTTTTCAACCTTCAAAAGAATTACACGCTACTCATCTGCTTCAACCTCGAGGAGGGCGAGATCCTGGTACGTGTGGAATAATTCTGCACAGAGGATATCCCAGCGCCTCCATGCTTCGATTGTTCCCGGGTTCATGCCGTATATGTCTGGATACTGTATCAACTCCGTGATCTCTTTCTCTAACTTTTCGACCTGTGCCCGATCCGCCCCCTCCAGAAGATTTCTGACGAATTCTGCGGGATCGTACCAGTCCGCGACCCTCTGCATGTCACGATATATCTGTGTAAGAAGAACATTTCTCGGACCTTCCCACAGTTCGTTAACAGCAGAATCCCGGTAGAGGCGGGGCAGAGAGGAAAAATCTTCCATGACTCCATGACCCCCGAAAATAGACATTGCCTCGTGTATGCACTCTGTCGAATCCCATGCGGTGGTTATTTTATGGAGCATAATCAGTTCCCTGACATCGAATCTTTTCTTTCTCAGGTCTTCGGGTTCGTCGGCAGCCAGACTGGTGTTCAAACCGCCCCCCAGCAAGAGAAATTCATGGTAAACCTTAAAGGCCGCGGCGGTCGTTCTTTTGGCAACCCTCTCCAGTCTGGTTATATTCTCATATAAAAGGGGAAATTGCTCTATCTTTATTCCGAATGCATCTCTGAACTCCGCGTATTGTTTTGCTTCACGTACAGCCCGTGTCATAAAAGCCGCGGCGGAAAGCCCCACCGTCAAACGCGAATAGGTCAGAACGATGCCGACGACATTGGCAACCCCCCTGTCCAAGGGACCAACGGGATAGGCTACGGCCCCGTTAAAGGTAAGTTCCCCGGTTGTAAGCTCGGCCGTACCGAGTTTCCACTTTATCCTGTCGATCGTAAAGCCGTTCCTGATCTCTCGTTCCTTGTTTTCGGGAAGCCACGAGGGAACGACGAAGAGGGCGACCTTTTCCGATCCGGCAGGCTTTGCGGTGATAACCGCATAGTCGGCATGGGTTGCGGAGCAGAAAAATTTCGTTCCATAGAGTTTCCAGACACCATCTTCTTCGACCGCCTCCAGCAGATTGGCCGGCACGTCGGAGCCGCCTTGAATCTCAGAAAGATACTGCGCTCCGATTGCGTAATCACCGTCTATTCCTTCCTTGCAATGATACAGAATTCTCCGTGTCTCTTCGGAGTCTGCGTATTTTTCCAGCAGCATTACCAGACCTTCCGTGCAGGTAAGGGGACAGGCGATGCATGCCTCCCCGTTCTGATAAACAAGGAACATCTTGATGAATTTGACCCAGGGGGAGGTCTTCTCGGAAAAGACGGCTTCGGAGAATACCTCCCTTTCCAGCGCTTCTGTCTCTCCGGGACGAACGATGCGGTCAATACGGTTGTGATGACCGTCGTAGTGCATCATGTAGGGACGCTTCTCCGGCTGGGCTATTCCTTCCGAGAGATCCCGCCAGCGAAACGAAGCCTTTTCCGAAACGGCCCGTGCTTCGGCGTCCACTGCTTCAAAGTCGTCGCCGGTATAGTGTCTGACCGCTTTTTGGATAAATGAATCATCACGGTAATAGTCAACATTTCTTCGCCATTCGAGAAAATCATTAAAGCTGTAAGGGTTGTTCCTGTCGGGTAATGACATCGTTGACCTCCTTAAGTAAGAAAAACCTGGATTTCCCCTTCGCAGACTCCCGTTTCATGCATGAGACACCCTTCGATTACCGGCTGTATCGAATATCTGACCCCCAGGACTTCAAGCCAGCATTCGATCCTGTACATCACGCCACACCGATATCCATCGATTGTCCCGATCCGTTTCATCCCTTTGTAAGCGAAGCACTGCAAGTGTTCCCATTTCCAGCGCATCACGTTTCCGGCATGCGAAGTGAAGTGAAACTTGTTAAAGACCGAGTCCGGCAAAGTCAACTCCAGGGCCGCGGACATAAACCGCTCGAGATCATCAAAGGTTTCGATCTTTTTCACCCCGAGAAGCTTTTTCATCCTGTCGATCTCAATTGGTGCCAGAGCCTTCACGGCCGCTTTGTTTAATCGGTTGGCCTTCTCTATTCCGAATTCACGGTACGCCTGGTAAAACCACAGGCCATCGTGGGTGAGCCACCCCTTCCCCAGTATATTTCTGATTTCCGTTTTTTCGACCCCATCAAGCGCGCCCATTTTTTCCCCTTATGGTACGACCTCTCTTCTGAACAGGAAGGGAGAGATTCTTATTGCGTAACCAGTGGTAACAGTATAAACCAACGGTTATACATGTCAAGTTTTTATTCCCATCGAACATGAAATATGGTATGGGAAGAAACGGTGTAACTATGAAAGAAAAAAGGACTTTTGCCGATCTTAAAAACGGGGAGAAGCTGGCAAGACAGCAGGCGATCATTAACGCCGCCGAGAGGGTCTTCGCCGTGAAGCCCTTCAATAAAGTAAGCATCCGCGATATAGCGCGGGAAGCGGGGATTTCCCATGCGGCTATTTACAGATATTTTCCTGATCAGCGATCCCTTTTCATAGAGGCCTTTCTCCGCGGCGCCGATGAGATCACCTCTTTTCTCACAGATATGGTGGGAAACAGCAAAAAAGCGGATATCGGGAAGGTGGCCGAAACCTATCTCGACTATCTGATAGAAAACGACCAGTATTTCCGGATGATGACCCACTTTATGCTGGACGGGTCACTTACGCAAGAGATGACAGAAAAATTAAACTCCGCGGAGCGCAGAATATTCGATCAGTTTGACATCATGTTTCGGAAAATGGGCATGTCTGAACCGGTGAGACCTTTATCCCACGCGTTTTTCGCAGCCTTGCACGGGATTTTGATTACGTTTAAAAACTACCCGGGCAGAGACCAGGACGCGGTACGGAAACATATAAAGAAGATATCCACGGTGATAACCGAAAGATTTATGGTTTAAAGCTAACGGGAAGGATATACCGTTGCCATCACCGTCGAAGGCGTCACGTTCAAGTCGCTGATCACCAAGAACGCCCTCTTCGACCTGGAAATCGGCGAGGGGTCGAACATACACCTCTCCTTCAAGTCAACCGCCATCCATACGTTCTAGAAACACCAGTACTGTCACATCTCGTCCGGCATCATCCAGGCAGAGAAATGAGACCGAACCCCAGCAGGAGCATGCCGGCAGGCTCTGATACCTTTTCCGTAGGTGCTGCCTATGCAAAATACGAATAAAATCATACAAAAAGCGTATTGATTTTCTGCAGGTGGTTTTGTATCCTCCGACCGATTCAAAATCTTCGTTCATTAAACACGTATTTACATAAGGATCTGACATGGGCTGGAAATCTTCTGCGGTTGCTTTATGGGTGATACTTTCGGTTCTATCCGCACCGGGGATAGCTGATGCTGACCTGATTGGGGATGAAATTTTCGTATCGAACTCGTGGAATTATATGGCACCGGAAAGCGCAACCATCGGGGACGGTATTGAATTTACCTGGCACGTTGACGGGAACACAACATTCGATCTGTATTTTGATTTTGATCAGACGACGCTTACCATCACAGCGCCATTCTTAGAACCGGAAGCCGGATACAACTGGGTTATTGATGACAATGCAGCAACCTTTACCGGATTTGACATACCGATCACTGGATTGAGTCTCGCATCGGTCAATAACATGTGGGATGGCTTTGTAACCAATTTCAGTTTTACTTCAGACAGCATGACGTTCGATATCAATGGTCTCTCAGCAGGGTTTGGCGCGGAGGCGATTTTCGATATCAACCCGGCATCAGCTCCGGTACCCGAACCGGCAACCATGCTCCTTTTCGGTTCCGGTCTCATTGCTCTTGCCGGAATGGGCAGAAGAAAGTTTAAGAGCCAATCCACGCAAGACGGCATCCACCGGTCATCATCCGCATAAGGGGCATAACCCTGTCCCTGTTACGTCACTGCAGCTCATACGGCGACCCTATTGAAACCGGTTGTTTAAATCTTGGGGGACAGACGACACGGCGCCGCCTCTTTCTTCCTGTACTCGAGGAAATCAATCCCGATTGGTTCGTTGTATATTTCTTTTGGTAATCAGTAACGCCGCTGTTGTGAGGCGCGCGTCTTTTTTGCGTCCACTTAATTTTTTTGTTATGTGATTCACTATCAATTACTAATACTTTTTAATAAGCCCTTGCATCCTTTTAACTGGCATCTTGCTCAGATTATTGTAAAATTTCTTTCTGAATTTGGGAATCTTCGTTAACAGCATCATAAAAGAAGTGGCAATGCGAACGCCATAATTTTTCTGAGGAAAGTCATACTTCCCATGCTTTTTAAAATATCTGTAGTCTGCCTGCCATATCATGCGAAGCCTGCCCCAGATATCATCACGAAATATTTTATGACCGCCGACTCCAAGAAAATTTTTTGGTTTGATATAATTTTGTTCGGAAAAACGTACCAACCGTTCTGCAAAATTCTGTAGTAGGTTATCTATTTCAAGGGAATCTTCACTTTCGTCGGTTATGATATCGACATGATTTGAATCCTGCCTGGCAAATGAAGATGCTTCAAGATACTGAATGAGATTGGGTGTCTGGCTCAGGGGACCGGAGATGATGTACCCCATTTGCTTACCAACCAGTGACGGCGTGTGATTCCAGAAAAAAGCCCGGTCGTAGAATGTCTTCCATTCGGAGGACAAAAATCGTCCTTTGACAGATCCGGCGAATACTATAATATCCGATGTTCGGACCTGATTATTATAAAAATCGGCAAATCCGTCCTTATACTGACAATTATAGTCGTATCCACATCGCATGCATCCCAGGCATCCACCTTTTATATCGATATCATCAAGTTGAACCACTTCCACATTATTCTCTAAATCAAATGATTCCAGAAATCTATTGACCATTTTCATCAGATTTGAATTACTATCTGATGAATCCGTTAAAACAATGACTTTTTTACCTCTGGGACTGACTCTATTTGTCGCAGGTGATGGGTGATAGTTAAACTCACTGTATGTCAGGGGCTTAAACAATTTCGAGGTTGCGTAGTGATTCTGAATCGCATTAAAAAAATTTTCAGCAAAGGTAACAATAGTTTTTCTTTCATCTTCTTTTCTAAGGTCAATAAGATCAAGTGAAAGACCATCCGAGTATTTCATCTCGAGATCTTCAGCAACAGATCTGATATAGTTATGAGCAGTATGATCAAAATAGTGAATTGAGGTTGATAATGCTGCTGTATATTTGTTTTTGAAAGCATCTTGAGCTGATCTTTCTGAAATCAATTCTATAAACCGCATGTACTGTGCAGATACAGCCAGCACCCATAAGCCAAAGGCCCACAAGATGCCATCTGAGTTTTTAATTTCATCGATTATTGTCCCGAAATAATCCCTGTCTTTTTCCAACTTTATGATGTTTTTGGCAACATTAAAAACTTTGAACTCGTGCTGGGGAAATTTTTTTTGGATAAATTTCACATATTGCAGAGTGATGCTCGATTCACCTTTTGGGCTTCCATTTAACACAGTAATCTTCATTGCCTATTTCCTTTAAAATCGTATTCACATAACCGTTGCGGATTACCTGCAGGCGGTACATCTAATGATGTATCCCACAACCTCTACGATATCCCGCGCAAGTTGTCCCTGTCAGGTGCATCCGCCTTGTTGGGCGCTGGTTTACCATATCTTCTTGCCTGGACCATTTGACCCAGGAAACTGCAAACCCATTTGTGTGACGGTGTTTATAACCTCACATGCCAGGCTGGCTGTGTGCTGCTGCACCTGATCTATGAACTTCCGATCCATAGCGCTATCAAATATCTGCTTTTGACGATTCACGAAAAATGGAATTGAAGCTCCGTTTTTGTCAGGGGGTCCCCATGAGCCATGACACAGGACATTCCGCATTTGTGATGTTTTTCGTAGATCTTCCAGAAGCTCATCGAGATTATCTATTTCGGCATCCGGATTGTCTCGCACTGCTTTCCCGTAAGCGTCAATTAGATTTCCCAGAGGATCTATGAGAGATCGTTCTAACCTGGGAAGCCATTCTGCATAGGCCTTATTGAAATCGGCTTCATCATAAGATCGCGTTGCAGTGAATGAAAAGATAGCCTTCCCTATGATTTCTTCTAAAAATCCGAATGTGGCCACAGCACGCCCTATGCTCTCCCAGAAGGTTTTTTCATGTCTGTGGGTAGGGAATCTGTCAGGCAAGGAATCCTGGTCAATGAAGTATCGCACTGGCTTTTCATCATTCATAGCATTTGTCCCAATTTAACGCCCAACAGTGTTTATATAGTTTCTGTATAAAAACCAAACATAGCTGTTTCAGCTATGTAATACATATTTTAATTACGCATAAAATCATTACAACTTACTGTAATGTTGAGGTTATTGAGAGAAGCGTCATTTATTTGGGTGTGTTATGCAGAACTATGTAATACCCCTTTTTTTGTGCTAACGATCGCGATATTCACCCAGACTGCTTACAAAAAACAAAAGCCCTATCTCTCGTTTCGAGAAACAGGGCTTTGGATGATCAGACCATAATCCCCCCAGGGTACAGCTGTTCAAAAGCACACATGATATGTTCAAAATATGTTAAACCACTAACTCCATCGTGATACCTTGTCAAGAAGTATTACAGCAAGACTTTCAAGCGGCAATCCGCGGTCTTCTCCCGGGATTCGTTTGAGGACTTGGAGGTTGAGGTTCTCGTGCTCAAGGAATATACTACGTCAAGCGGCGAAGGGTTGATAACGGAGCCTTTCGGCGGGAAATGATTCGGGGGGAACTCCCCCAAGGAGGTGGCTGATGAAGGCGGTCAAGTGGATATCCATCGGTATCATCGCGCTGATCGTGATCGTGATCGGCGCTCTGCTCGTCATCCCCCTGTTCGTGGATGTCCAGAAATATAAGCCGTACATAGAGCAGCAGGTGTCTCAGGCGACGGGCTGTCCCTTTGCCATCGGCGGGGATCTCACGCTCTCCCTCTTCCCCTCGGCAGAGGTTGCCTTTTCCGATCTTCACCTGGGCAACCCGCCGGGATTCACTGAGAAGGACCTCCTGGCGATCGAATCCTTTGAGGTGAAGGTGAAGTTCATACCCCTCCTGTCGGGGGAGGTGCACGTCGAACGCTTTGTAACGGATGGCCTGAAGGTGGCCCTGGAGAAAGACAGGAGAGGGAGGGGAAACTGGGAGGCCGTGGGGAAACCCTCTGCCGCGACTGTCCCGGCAGAGGCAAAAACGGAAAAGCCGGAATCCGGGAAAGGCCCCCTCGCCGGGCTTCCCGTCAGGAGCATCGCCGTCGGCGAGATGAAGGTTTCGAATTTCAGCCTGCTGTGGATCGACGCGGCCGCGGGGGAGCGGCGGGAGGTCAGGGACCTGATGCTCGAACTCAGGGATGTGTCCCTCGACCGTCCCATTCGGATCACACTCTCAGCGAAGCTCGACGGGAATCCCCTCCGGCTTGACGGAACAGCGGGACCCCTGGGAGCGGCACTGGGAGGGGGGAGCATCCCTCTGGATATTGCGGTCAAGGCATTCAAGGAGGTCGCCCTGACGGTGAAGGGGACGGTGAGCGACGTGCCGCGGCAACCGTCCTTTGACCTGGCCGTGAAGGTTGCCCGCTTTTCACCGCGCAAGGTAATGGACGCGCTGGGGAAGGCATTTCCCGTGGCCACCGCCGATCCCACCGCCCTCACGAAGCTGAGTCTTAAAACCAATGTAAAGGGAAACCCGGCGAGCGTGTCTCTGAGCGACGGAACCATGGAACTGGACCAGTCCAGAATCACCTTCTCGGCGCGGGCAAAGGATTTCGCCAAGCCCGACGTAACGCTCACGATGAACATCGACCGGATCGATATGGACCGGTACCTGCCCCCGGCCGCCCCGAAGAACTCGGCAGGAGACAAGTCCGTCTCTCCAACGCCGCCCGCTTCAAAGGAACCGACCGGGGAAGAGACCGCCGCGGCTCCGACACCGGCTGTGTCAGAAAAACCCGCCGGGGGCAAATCCGTTTCTTCGGCGCCCGCCTCCCTGGTGCCGTCTGCCGGGAAAACAAAGAAGATCGACTACGGGCCGCTCCGGAAGCTGGTGCTGAACGCGGAGCTGCGGGCCGGGGAGATCACGGTCAAGGGCACGCGGGCCCGGGACGTCCTCATGAAGATTAAAGGGAAGAACGGCGTCTTCACCGTGGATCCTTTAGAATTGAAGGCCTACCAGGGGAGCATCGATGCACGGGCGGATCTGGATGTCCGGAGGGACAGGCCAAAGGTCGGCGTGAAGATCGATATGGACGGTGTCATGGCGCGCCCGCTCCTGAACGACCTGATGAAGAAGGATTTTCTGGAGGGGACGACACGGGCGCAGATCGCCCTCACCATGCAAGGCGATGATCCCGATACCATCAAGAAAACCCTGAACGGGAAAGGCACGCTTCACTTCACGGACGGGGCCATCGTCGGGATCGATCTTCCCGATATGGTGCGGAAGGGGAAGGCGGCCTTCGGGGGAGAGAAACCGGCTGAAAAGCCCAGGACCGACTTCAGTGAGCTGGTGGCCCCGTTCGTAATCAGGAACGGCGTCGTGACCACCTCCGGAACGAGACTGGCCTCTCCGCTCCTGCGCGTGGCGGCCACGGGGAAAGCCGATCTGGTCAACGAGACCCTGAACATGCGTGTGGAGATCAAGGCGGTGGCAACCCTCAAGGGCCAGCAGGACACCAAAGTGCGCTCCGGTCTCATGATCCCGGTCCTGGTGACGGGCACCTTCTCGTCTCCCCGCTTCGCCCTGGATCTGAAGGACCTCCTTAAAGGGAAGGTCAGGGATACGCTGAAGGGGCCGGAGAAGCTCACGGATATCCTCAAGGGTGGGGATGCGGAGAAAGGAGCCGCCCCCGCGATCGACGGGGAGAAGGTCATAAAAGGGGTCCTCAAGGGACTCTTGGGAAATTAAAGGAATAATCGAGGTCGGAGCAGAGGGATTTTTTTCTGAGTGACGGTTCTCAGTCCCCCTTCTTCGGAAAGACGAGGGAGCGGAGCCACCCGAATATCGTATTTTCTCCCATCCGTTCGAGGTCGATCTGTTGGAACCGCCGCGCCAGGTCATCAGGATCGGAGAACCAGTCGGCGCGCGTCGTGATGCGCCGCCTCTTGTCGAGTTTCTTGACGACGGCCGCCGGATTGCCGGCGGCTATGACATCGGGGGGAATATCCTTCGTGACGACCGAGCCCGCGCCGATGATGCTGTTGTCTCCGATCGTCACCCCCTTGCCGACGATCGCGCTGTCCCCGATCCAGACATTCTTCCCGATCCTGACCGCCGCGGCCTGCCCCACCGACTGACTGCGGTCATACACCCCGTGCCAGTCGGAATCGGTGATGAAGGCGCCATGCGCCATCATGCAGCTGTCTCCGATAGTGATCTCGGTGGCCGCGCTGATCCGCACGCCGGGGCATATCAGGCAGTAGTCTCCGATCCGTATCGATCCTTCCTCGCCGGGGTTCGTCCATACGGTCAGACGCACCCGCTTGTCGGGGGCCGCGATGACGTGGGCGCATTCCCCAAGGAAGACCGGTCCGCCGAACAGCTCGACGTACCAGGGTTTCATGAAGGTGCACTTCTTTCCGAGGTGCTCGAACTGGGGGCGCAGGAAGCGGTTCACGTACCACTTCTGGAGTCTGATATCCCACTGTTTGAGAAAGAGGGGACGATGATCTCTCTGCACGAAGCCTGTCCTCCGATCCGCTCTACGGGTTGGAATGTGCCTCGACCCGCGTATACCGCTCCAGACGGGGCTCCTCGGCGTGACCAATCTCCCGGTCCCTCCAGAAGCTTTGATTGAAGAGACACCCGGCGGGTGTCAGGTTGTTGAGCGCGTCATAGGCCAGGAGCACGGCAGCGGCCGTCCACGATGTCTTCTCCTCGGGCCATATGACCTCATCGGGAAAGGTAACCCCCATCCAGTACGATCCGTCGTCGTACCGTTTCCCCTCCAGGTAACTGAAGATCAGCCGCGCCTCCTCGTACCGTTCAACGGCAGCGAGCGCCAGGACCAGTTCGGATGTCTCCGCCATCGTCGCCCAGGGCCGGTCCGAGACGCACCGGACCCCCCAGCCGGGCTCCACGAACTTGGCCCAGGACTTGTCGATCCGCTTGTCCGCCTCGGCGCCTCCAACGGCGCCGCACAGGACGGGGTAGTACCAGTCCATCGAATAGCGTGACTTGATCATGTTGAAGTGATTGGGGAGGGTCCGGATGGCATTCCCCAGCCTGTCGAGCGCCTCCTCCCAGTCGGGACGATCTTCCCCCACGAGCGGGGCGATGGCCAGGGCGCATTTGATGCTCATATAGACGGAACTGGAACCGGTCAGAAGGGCCATCCGGTCAAGGACACCATCGGCGTCGATCGACCAGTAGATCTCGCCGGTGGGGGCCTGAAGGCTGAGGGCGTAATCGATCCCGGCCCTGACGGTCGGCCACATATCCCGGAGAAAGGCGCGGTCGTTCGTCAGGAGGTAGTGATGAAAGACCCCCACCGCGATGTAGGAGGAGAAGTTGGCATCCCTCCTCCGGTCCTCCGGGACACCGTCGCGGACAGCCGACCACCAGCTCCCGTCGTCGAGCTGCGTTGCCTTCATCCATTCGTAGGCGCGTCGGGCCTCACTGATATATCCGGCGACACCCAGTCCCATGGCGCTCTCGACGTGGTCCCACGGGTCGGTCTTTCCCCCCTCGGACCACGGGATCTCTCCGCTTGTTCTCTGCAGGCCGGCGATAAAGGCCCCCATCTCTTTGCAGTTGACGAATTGCCCTATGATCTCTCTCGAAAGATTCAGCTCCATATCGGTTATCCCTTTCTGAGATAAAAGACTATGCTCTTGGCGATCAGGGGGTTTAACATCCTGTCCAGCACCCTGGTCAGCGGGGGGTGGTTCATAATGTCCCACTCGAGGAATCTCTTATAGAGATTGACCCACCGGGACTCCTCGTTTCGGTGGCCGACGATGCACTTCAGCCACCAGTACGGGGCGTGCAGGGCGTGCTTGTAGCGAACCCGCCAGCAGCGTGCTCCCGCATCCTCCAGAAGCGCGAGCAGTTCCCGTTTGGTGTATATCCGTATGTGCCCCCCCGGTTCGTTGTGATAGTCCGATGAAAGCGCCCAGCAGATGCGCTCCGGGAGAAATCGCGGCACGCTGACCGCCATGTTTTTCCCCGGTTTCAGGACCCTCACCAGCTCGGCGATGGCGGCCCTGTTGGCGGGGATATGCTCCAGGACCTCCGAGCAGATGACCACGTCAAAGGAGTTGTCCCTGAAGGGCAGCCTCGTGGCGTCGGCCTGTGATACCGCCCATGAACCGCCGTTTCCATCCAGGCGCTCCAGGACAAACGCGGTCTTCTTCAGGTCTTCCCCGTTCAGATCGACACCGACAACGTCCGCGCCCAGGGTCCTGAATATCTCACAGGCGTGGCGGCCGTTGCCGCATCCGGCATCGAGGACCCGGTCCCCGGGCCGTATGTCCAGCAGTTCAAAATCAGCGGTGAGCATCGATCGCTTCCCGGTACACGTCGACGGTCTTCTGCGCCGCGTGCCTCCACGTAAAAGAATCCTTTACACGCCTGAGCCCCGCCTCCCCCAGCCGGCGGCGGAGGTCGGGATTGTCCAGGAGTAAAACGATGGCCTCCTCCAGCGCCCCGCTGTCCGCGGTCGGCACCAAGATCCCCGCGTCCCCCACCACCTCCGGCAGGGCTCCCCCCACGGTGCTGATCACCGGCACGCCGCAGGCCATCGCCTCACCCGCCGGCATTCCGAACCCCTCGTACAGGGAAGGGATAACGGCCATCGTGGCCCGGGCGTAGTAGGAGGCGAATTCCTCGTACTCGATGCGCCCTGTGAAGGTGACACAGTCCCGTATGCCAAGTTTTCGGACGAGGCCTTCTATGACACCGTTTTTCTTCGGCTTCCCCACAACAGTGAGGCCTATGTTTCTCTTTTCCTTTATCGAGGCGACCGCCTCGAGGAGATACTTGAGCCCCTTGAGGGGGGTGTCTGCGCTGTTGGTGACCAGTATCTGATCATCCGCCCGTTTTATATGGGGGAGCGGATAGAAGAAGTCCGTATTGATCCCGTTGGGAACAACCCGGAACTTGCGGCTCGATGTCCTGAAGTCCCGGCTGATGTCCCTCTTTGAACAGGCCGAGACGGTAATGATATGGGAGAGGCGGCGGGAAACCCATTTCTGCATCCCGAGGAAGGAATACCACCTCCGTGTTTTGAACTTTTGTATCAGGGATCGGGTGGATTGGATCTCCACATCCCGGTCAACGGTAATCGGGTGATGGATGGTTGCCACCGTGGGAAATCCGAGGCGGGGGAGACCCAGGATGCCGTACGAGAGGCACTGGTTGTCGTGCACGATGTCGTACTGCGGCCTCTTTCTTCGAAAGTGGTTATAGGTCCTCAGGCCAAAGGTGAAGGGTTCCGGAAACCCTCCCGATGACACACCGAGGAGCTCCAGCTGGTTGATCGGCGATCGCAGCAGATCGCTATAGCTCGCCGGTCTGAAGAGGTGCTCGGGATTATACAGATCGAGATTCGGCAACCGATGGAGCCGGATGCCCTCAGCCAGCTCGGGATAGGGGGGACCCGATACGACATCCACCGTATGTCCCAGTTCCGCAAGCGCCCTGCTGAGATAATCGACGTATACCCCCTGTCCCCCGCATGTCGGGTTTCCCCGGTAGGTCAGAAGACATATCCTCAACGGATTCGTATGGTTGGGTGATCTGGAAGTCGTATGCCCCATCATGTGCAGATACCTTGCATCCCCCCGGGAATAGAACAAACAACGGGCCAAGCGTCCCTGTCAAAGGAGGTCTTTCTACCAGATTTATGACCGAAGGTCAACAAAGAGAACGCTTTAAGGTATGGAAAATAGCCTTTTTTGGCGCTGAACGCCGTTCAGGGGAAAAATCGATGGGGATCGGCACCCCGGTCATGCCGGCATATCGAATGGGAGATGCCCTACAGCCTCGCCGCTATGACGGCGGCACCGAGGGCGCCATTGACCTGAGCAAACTCCGAGACCTCTATGGACACGCCGAGCGTCTTCTCCAGCGCCCGGACCACCCCGATATTTCGGGCGACACCTCCCGTCATCATAACGGGTTCCTGCACCCCCACCCTCCGGGCCATGGAGGAGATACGCGATGCCACGGATTCGTGAATTCCCGCTATGATATCTTCCCGGCTTTCACCCTTTGCGATGAGTGAAATCACCTCTGATTCGGCGAAGACCGTACAGATGCTGCTTATCTTCGACGGCCGGTCGGATCGCAGGGAGAGGGTGCCGAAATCGTCAAGGTCGGCCTCCATCGCCCGCGCCATGACCTCGAGGAATCGGCCGGTACCGGCCGCGCACTTGTCATTCATCGCGAAGTCTTTCACCGTTCCGTCGGGATTGATCGCCAGGACCTTGCTGTCCTGTCCCCCGACATCTATGATCGACCTGATCTCGGGGTTCAGATAATACGCCCCGGTGCCGTGGCATATGATCTCCGTTATGGCCTTGTCGGCAAAGGTCACGCTGTTCCTCCCATACCCGGTGGACACGATCTTCTCTATCGACGATTTGTCCATCTCCAGCTCCCGGAGGAGATCCTCATAGACACTCTTTCCCGCCTCCCTGGCGTTGTACCCGGTAAAGGCCACCTTCGAACCGAGTACCTTCCCGTCCGATAAAATCGCCGCTTTCGCGGTTATCGACCCGATGTCTATCCCTGCGGTAATCATAAGCTGTTTCCTTCAATTCCTGTCGCTATCATCCTTTTTTCTGACTGATCATCTCCATAAAGGCGTCTATCCGTGTCTCCGTCTGGCTCTCGGAGAAAGACCGCTCGTCCACCATGTGGGATTCGATGATCACGGAGGGGATCCCCCGCTCCTTCTGCACCGCCCGCTGTATATCGTACTGACCGAGTGAATAGGGCTTGCAGCTCCGGTTGGAGTGCATGACGAAGCCGTCCACGTCATACTTGTCCACCATTTCAAGGACGATCTTGGTCATCTCGTCAACGCCGATGTTAAGATATGACTTGGTATATCCTTCGGCCATGGAATCGATAAAATTGTCCTCGTCCATATACCTCAGGCTCATGCACCACGCGGTGGTGTACGTGTCGGCCACGAGGCAGGCGTCGTGGGCCGCGAACTTCTCGGAGAGCCACCTCATCCGGTACCAGATCGGCAGATTGTCCCACAGAAGCCGGTACTTCTCGTTCGGAATCGCGCTGATCCCGTCGGCCACGCGCTGTTCCATCTCCGCCAGGAGCATGCGGTAGTAATCCACGGCCACCTTGGTACCACGCAGGGTAACAATAAGGGCGAGGTGGAAGAACGCGTCGAAACAGGTCATGGGGGAGGGCCGGTTCATGGCGGTGTCGAGAACCGCCTGCCACAGGCGCTGCCCTTCTACGGAAAGTTTTCCCACCTCCGCCATCTGGTCATAATCGAACTTCTTTTTCATCACCGCTTCGAGGAAGGCGATATACTCGAGGATCTGCCTTCGAACGTATTTCTTCGCCTCCTCGCTGTATTCGGTGTGGCAGATGGGGGTGTCGAGGATAAAGAGGGGAACGTCGTAGTGCCGGGCCTGGATCTCATACCACTTGAGAACCGTCCCGCATATGTTGTTGCAGCAGACCAGCATGTCGGGCCTCGGCAGCCCCCCGATCGGGCCGCCGTCCACCAGGGAAGAGGCGATATCGGCCCGCGCGTAGGAACACAGGTCACCGCTGTATCCCATCTCTTCCGCCCGGGCGCACAGGTCGGCCCCCATTTTTGATGCCCCGATCATGGCTCCGTAGTTCTCCGGATAGACCGGGATAATATCCATCGCTATCAGCGGCTCCACCGGCCCGCCGCTGGTTATCCACGCAACCTTCTTCCCCGTCTGCTCGGCCGTCTTGGCGTCTATATAGTAGCCGGTCATGATCTCCTTCATCCTTTTATCCGACTGCATTTTTCTGCCGCCCTTCCCCGCATCGGTATCTGTCATCTCATCACTCCTTTTTTGTGCACATCTCACAGCATGTGAATGAATGTCTCAAATCTGGTCAGCAGCTGCCCCTCGGACGGCAGTTGGTCCTCGATCTCAAGCAGCATGCTGGGAATCTTTTTCTTGTCGAGGAATCCCTTCTGGTAGGGATAGTCGAAATCGTGCGGGTCGCAGAATTTCATCAGGAGAAAGACGACTCCCCGGGCCTGATGATCCTCGACCAGTTTCAACAGCCTGTCTCCCCGCACCGTGTTCGACAGGTGTTTCGCCGGGCAGATCGGCCGTTCAACGTATCGGCTTGCGATCGCCGCGATGGGATCGCCGTCTGTTTCGATGATCCCCTCAAAGTATCGCGAACCGGTGCACAGGTCATCCCACACAACGACGCCCCCCGCTTTCTCGAAGACGGTATAAATATCGGGCTGGTCGCAGATACTGCCGCTCAGGATAATCCTCTTCTTTCCGGTATCCTCCGCGGGGATTCTCTTCTTAAGCTGTTCTATCACCTCGGGGAGCCTGGCGGTCAGGTACTGCCGGTCCATGATCATCGAACCCTTGACGATGGCATGCAGGTCGCTCCCGGGGAGGATGTCGGGATTTGCGGAATGCAGCTCGTAGATGGTTTTGAGGCAGCCGCGTATCCGGTTATAGGTGTCGATGGCCTGCACCAGCGCCTCGTCGGTTATCCGGACGCCCATTCCCTTCTCCACGTCGCCCCTGAACTTTCTGAGAACATCCTCCATGTACTGCCGTGCGCTCTCGGTATCCAGCTTTACCGGAAGAACGACATCGGCAAAGAAGGCGAATTGGGTGTTGAGACGCCAGATATCGGAAAGGCGCTGGATCGTATCGCAGGTATGGGGGAAAACGGCGCCGTCGAGAAAGGCCAGCCTGCCCGCAAGCGCGTCCTCGAGGACACCCCGTGCGAGCGAACAGCTGTAGGACTGGAGGTGCGCGTCGGCCAGGCTGATCGCTCTCTTTGTCCCGAACAGTCTCAACGGATGCATCCCCGCCGCGAGGATGATCTCCTCGGGGGTATAGGAGCAGAGGTACCCCACGATTTTTTTCCCCCCGTCCTTCAACCTTTTGACATACTTTTCAGTATCCAGTACCGCCTCATAAAAATCGGTCAACATCTCCATAGGTGTTCCTTCCTCTCGCACAGGCATTCCACCCCGTCTTCATCGGTACGAAAGCCCCTGAAAAAATTTTCATCGGAATCATCGCAGGAGAACCGCCCTGCATATGATGATACCCCCCGTACAGCATCAAATCAGTGGTGAAGTGGTAGCACATCATCCCCCTCTCTGTCACCTCTTTTTTGCTGAACGTCAGCCGGGCACAGAGGGGATTGCGGCAGGGGATATCCAAATGACCCCGACCGCCTATTTCTTCCAGAATTCGGGGATCAGGAGGATGATCACCGTGTAGATCTCGAGCCTGCCGGCGAGCATACAGAAGGAGAGTATCCACTTGCCCAGGCAGGGGATCTCGCTGTAGGTTGTCGAGGGATTGACCCCCCCGAATCCTGGGCCCACATTTCCTATCGTGGCCGCGACGGACGAGAACGCCGTCATCATGTCCAGGCCGAGGAGGGTCAGGATGATGGAGGCGACGATCGTCATCGTCAGATACAGCAGGAAAAATCCCCAGATACTTGCCATGGTCTCCGGGTAGACGATCCTCTTCCCGAGCTTCACCGCGGTGACGGCATGCGGATGGACGAGCCGGTACAGCTCCTGATAGCTGTGTTTCAGGATGAGGAGGATCCTGAGGCACTTGATGCTTCCTCCCGTGGACCCGGCCGAGCCCCCTACAAACATCAGGACCAGGAGGATGATCTTCGACAGGGACGGCCAGTTGTCGAAATTGGCGGTGGTAAAACCGGTCGTCGTGATGATGGAGACAACCTGGAATGAGGCGTAGCGCAGGGACCCCCCCGCTTCGTAAACCGCATTCTGCTTCAGATTGATGGTTATGAGGATGACGGCGGTCAGGATAATACCGATGTACAGACGCAGTTCACTGTTTGACAGGATAGCCCTGAAGTTCCCCATGATCAGGCTGTAGTGAAGGGTAAAGTTGATTCCGGCAACCAGCATAAAGAAGGTGATGATCCCGTCTATATAAGCGCTGTGGAACTGTGCGATACTGGCGTCACCGGTCGAGAATCCGCCGGTGGCCATCGTCGTGAAGCTGTGGCAGAGGGCGTTGAATACATCCATCCCCCCCGTGAGAAGCAGGATAAATTCAACGATGGAGATGATGATATAGACGATCCACAGGGTGCGCGCCGTTTCCGCAATACGGGGGGTGATCTTGTCCTTCACCGGGCTGGGCAGCTCCGCCTTGTACAGCTGCATGCCCCCCACGCCGAGGAGCGGCAGGATGGCGATCGAGAGGATAATAATCCCCATCCCCCCCAGCCACTGGGTGAGTGAACGCCACAGGAGGATACCGTGGGGGAGATCCCCTATGTTCGAGATGACCGTGGCCCCGGTCGTGGTGAACCCCGAGATCGATTCGAAAAAGGCATCGCTGAAGCCGGGCAGCACACCGTGAAACAGGTAGGGGAGCGATCCGAACAGCGCCGCGAGAAACCACCCCGTGGCGACGATCAGAAATCCCTCCCGGTGTGTCAGGCCGATCGTTCCGTTGGCCGGTCTGAACAGGAAATAGAAGAACGCCCCGACACAGAGTGCCACCGCGATGGAATACAGAAAGGCGTCGGCATCCCCCTCCTGATAGTACAGAGAACAGGAGAGGGGGAGGAGCATGGTGAGACCCAGGAAGAAAACGAGGGTCCCCAGAATATACAGTATATTCTTTGTGTTCATCCGAAATAATCCAGTTTGACCGTCAGGATCTTCTCGATCTGCGGAATCGAGGAGCGGAGGGCTACCAGTATGACATGGTCTCCCGGGAGGATAACGGAATCTCCCCCGGGGATGATAACCTCGCCATTTCTGGTAATCGCTCCGACAATGGTCCCCTTGGGAAAATCGATATCTTTCAGGGGTCTGTTCGTTATGTCGGATGTTTCAAGGGCGATGAATTCAACGGCCTCCGCCTTTTCATCACCAAGGGGTGTCGCGGAGATAACCTTACCCTTGCGTATGAAGTGCAGTATCTTACCGATACTGGCCCGCCGCGGATTCATAACGCCGTCGATACCCAGTACGGGGATCAGGTGGTTGTAGCCGGCCTTGTTGACAAGCGATATGGCCTTTTTGGCCCCCATCTGCTTTGCCAGGAGGGCGCTGAGGATGTTCGCCTCCTCATCATTCGTGACCGCTATAAAGTAATCGGCATCCTGTATGTTCTCCTCCTTAAGGAGGTCCTGATCCGTCCCGTCCCCGTGCAGGCAGATGGCCCTGTCGAGCCGGGAGGCGAGCATCTCGCACCGGTCCTGCCTCTTTTCGATGATCTTTACGGTGTCGACCAGCTTCTTTTCGAGCATCTCCGCGAGCATGAGGGCCGTATTGCCTCCGCCGATGATAAAGACCCGTTCAGAGGGTTCTTCCTTCTTGCCGAAGAACTTCAGCATATTCCGTACATCACCGGATTTGGCAAAGACAAAGAGGTGGTCTTTTTCTTTGATCACCGTCCGCCCGGAGGGGATGATCGGTTCGTTCCCGCGTGTGATGGAGGCGATGAGGATATCCTCCCCGTCGGGGTATACCTCCATGATTTGCTGCAGGTTCTTCCCCACGGAACCGCACTCCGAATTCACATAGAACGAGACGAGCTTGACGGTACCCCCGGCGAAGTCAATGACCTCCGAGGCCCCGGAGTATTCCATGAGGTTGATGACGTCGTTCACCGCCTCGCGCTCCGGATTGATGCACAGGTCTATGTTGAGGTGGGCCTTGTCGAAGAGGGCGGAATCCCTGTTCAGATCGGGGTTTCGTATCCGTGCGATCTTGAAGGGAGAGGTGGACTGCGCGGAGGCAAGGAGGCATGCCACGATGTTGGTCTCATCGCTGTCGGTCACGGCGACCACCATCTCCGCCTGGCTCAGTTTCGCCTTCTTCAGCACCTGGGGGCTGCTCCCGCTCCCCGTGATGGTCTGCACATCCAGATTTTCGCCGATGCCCTTCAGGCGTTCCTCGTTCGTATCGATAATGATGATATCGTTCCCCTCCTTGGAGAGGATGTCCGCGATATTGTAGCCGACTTCACCGGCCCCTATGACAATGACTCTCATGGTTATACCGTCTCCACGGGCGCAGGAGCGGCCAGGATATCAACGGCAACCCTGCCCCGTATGCCTACCTTGAATTCGTGCATCCCGAGGACTATCTCATCAAAGAATTCCGCGCCGCTCAGCACGGCCATGTCGGACGCGGCTCGCCCCCGCCTCAGGGTTCCTGATTCGAACACTCCCGACACCATCGCCACGGCCATCTTGGGCACCTCAAGGGGGCACCGGTCCGAGCCGGGGATGTCAAACGCGAAATCGGTGCATTCCGCGCCGCTCAGCGTCTGCAGGATGGTACATCCGGCCGTATAGAGTTTTTCATATGTCAATTGGGTTGATTCGCCCAGCCCCATGAGGAGTATCTTGGGCGAAGGAATCCGCCGGTCGGAGGAGATAAGGACCTTCTCCATGAAGGCGCCGGTGACCCTTCCTTCAACAATCAGATGTGATACCAGGCCGTTCAGGCGCCAGTCGACGAGACCGCAATATCCCCTCGGGGGCCGTTCGTCGGAGAAAAATCCGAAGGCCAGGCTGTCGTACGTCAGTGCGTCCAGCGATTCAGACGATACCTTAATCTTCATCTTTTCCCCAGAGTTTCGCATACATGGCATCAAGGATGCCATTGATGAAAGATCCCGAATTGTCCGAGCCGTAATTCTTCCCGATATCGATCGCTTCGTTCAGGGTCACCTTCGGAGGAATATCATCAAAATAGAGGAACTCGCACACCGCCGTTCGGAGGATATTTCTGTCCACCTTCGACATCCGCTCCAGTGACCAGTGCTCGGAGCAGCTCTTTATCAGTTCGTCTATCTCGGTCAGGTGGTCCAGGGTGCATTGGATCAGCTGCGTGGAGAACTCAACTGCCTCTTCGGACATGCCGAAGTTATCCTGAAAGAGCTGTATGGCCTCATCGGCGTCGATCCTGGAGACATCAACCTGGTAGAGAACCTGCAAGGCGATCTCTCTGGCCTTTCTTCTATGACCCATCAATCCCCCTTGCTTGAATGGCGCCTACAGCAGCTTGAGGAGGTTGGCCATCTCGATGGCCGATATGGCGGCATCCCACCCCTTGTTTCCCGACTTGGTACCGGCCCGCTCTATGGCTTGTTCCAGCGTGTCGGATGTAATGATGCCGAACGCAACCGGTGTCTCCGTCTCCAGCGTCACGAGCGCAATCCCCTTGGAGACCTCTGAGCTGACATACTCGAAATGCGGGGTGCCTCCCCGTATCACGGCCCCGAGGCATATGACCGCGTCAAAAGCGCCCCCCTTCGCGAGCTTCTTCGCCGCAAGTGGTATCTCGAAAGCACCGGGGACCCTCACGATGCTGATATCCTTTTCATCCGCCCCCGATCGTTTCAGTGCATCCATCGCCCCCTCTATCAGCTTTCCGCAGATAAAATCATTAAACCGGCTGGCCACGATACCAAACTTCAGTCCCTTGGCAACGATCTTCCCCTCTATGATTTTCGCCATAATCCTGTCTCCACCCGTTTCCGACGGCCCCGCACGGAATCGACCGGACCTCGGGCATGATCCCGATCAACTCCCCGCGAAACGGTCTGTGCTATATTTCCAATAAGTGTCCCATCTTGTCCTTCTTCGTCTTCAGATAGCGGACATTGCTCTCGTTCGGTTCGATCTCGACGGGAACCCGCTCCACCACCGTGACGCCGTACCCCTCCACCCCGACGATCTTCTTGGGGTTGTTCGTCATCAGACGCATCTTCTTGACCCCCAGATCAACGAGGATCTGCGCCCCGATGCCGTAGTCTCTGAGGTCTTCCTTGAATCCCAGCTCGATATTCGCCTCGACGGTATCCCTCCCCTGCTCCTGGAGATCATAGGCCCGAATCTTGTTGGCCAGTCCGATCCCTCTCCCCTCCTGGTGCATATAAACGATAACGCCCTTCCCCTCCTCATCCACCATCTCCATGGCCTTGTGGAGCTGATCGCCGCAGTCACAGCGCAACGATCCGAAGAGGTCTCCGGTCACGCACTCGGAATGCACCCGGACGAGGACCTCGTCCTCGGGCTGTATGTCACCCTTGACAAGGGCGATATGCTTCATATCGTCCACGTCGTTCTCATAGACGATGATCTTGAATTCTCCTCCGTACTTGGTGGGAAGATTTGCCTCGGCGACCCTCCTGATGAGACGCTCATGCTGCATCCTGAAATCTATCAGATCGGCAACGGTGACGATCTTGATGCCGTGTTCTTTGGCGAACAGCTCGAGATCGGGCATCCTCGCCATGGTACCGTCCTCCTTCATAATCTCACAGATAACGCCCGCGGGCTTCAGGTACGCCAGCCGGGCCAGGTCGACCGACCCCTCGGTCTGCCCCGTTCGGACCAGGACACCCCCCTTGCGCGCCCGTATAGGAAAGACATGCCCCGGGCTGACCAGATCATCGGGCTTTGCATCGTCGGCAACCGCCGTCTGTATGGTCGTCGCCCTGTCCTTCGCCGAGATTCCGGTCGTCACCCCGACCTTTGCCTCGATCGAAATGGTAAAGGCCGTACCGAACCGGGATTCGTTATTGGTGGTCATCAGGGGAAGATCCATCTTATCCGCGAGCTCGCCCGCCATGGAAAGACATATCAGCCCTCTGCCGTGTTTTGCCATAAAGTTGATGGCCTCCGGCGTGACGTGCTCCGCGGCCATACACAGGTCTCCTTCGTTCTCTCGATCTTCATCATCAACCAGTATCACCATCTTGCCATTTTTTATGTCTTCAATGGCTTCTTGTATCGTGCTAACCATTTTGTTTCCTTTACTTTCTATTTTTATTTCAGAAATCCATGCCTCGACAGGAAGTCCTCATCGATGCCCCTGTCGGGGTGGACGAATCGTTCCACATATTTTCCCAGGATGTCTGTCTCCACATTCACCCGGTCCCCCGCCTTCTTGAACCCGAGCGTCGTCTCACGGGCGGTGTGGGGAATAATGTTAACATAAAACCGGTCTTTTTCATATTGGTTAACGGTCAGGCTGATACCGTCCAGGGCGATGGAGCCCTTCTGAACGATGTACCGGCCGGCCTCTCCTCCTACCTCAACGCCGAATATGACGGAATTCGACCGTTCCTTCCTCTCGCGGATATCCCCGACACAGTCGACATGTCCGAGGACAAAGTGTCCGCCCAGCGGCGTACTCATAGTGAGGGCCCTCTCCAGGTTGACCCGGTCTCCGGCCTTCAGTTCCTTCAGGGTTGTCTTCGCCAGGGTCTCCGCCGAGACATCAGCGGAGAAGGTGTCCTTCGCGACGGTCACAACGGTCAGGCAGGCCCCGCTCACCGCGATACTGTCCCCCACCCTGACGGCGTCCAGGTCCATCGAGGTGCCGATGGCAAGGAGGGCATCTTCTCCCCTCCTGGTCACCTCCCTGACAAGCCCCACACTCTCCACAATGCCGGTAAACATCAGCCGTCCTTCTCGAGAAAGCCCTTCAGCTCGTCCATAAATTCATTCACGTCCCGAAATTCCCTGTACACGGAGGCGAACCTGACATAGGCCACCGCGTCGAGGGCGTGAAGCTCCTCCATGATCTTTTCGCCGATCACGTGGGTGGGGATCTCCTTCATCTGGAGCTCCTGGCACTCCTGCTCGATCCTGTCAACCGCATCGTCTATGGTTTCCATGCCGATCGGCCGTTTTTCACAGGCCTTCTTGATCCCGGAGAAGATCTTGCTCCGGTCAAAGGTCTCTCTCCTCCCGTCCTTTTTCACGACGACGGGGAGAACATCCTCGACATACTCGTAGGTGGTGAACCGCTTTTTGCAGCTGAGGCACTCCCTCCGCCTCCGTATCGCGGTGCCGTCTTTGCTGATCCGTGAGTCGATAACCTTGTTTTCCCCGTTGGAACAGAACGGACAATTCATAGTTTTCTCCCCTCGATACCCGCTTCCGCGAGCATCTCCTCGGCAAGTTCGTCCCGGTAGTCTTCCCGGTAGACAAAAGAGACAATCCCTGAATTGATGATCATCTTGGAACAGATGATACAGGGGTGATTGGTACAGTAAATCGTCGAACCCTTCGTGCTCACACCGTAGAGAGCGGCCTGGATGATGGCATTCTGTTCGGCGTGCAGTCCCCTGCACAGTTCATGACGCTCACCCGACGGGACACCCATCCGGTCCCGCAGGCACCCCACCTCGGAGCAGTGTGTGATCCCCGCGGGCGGTCCGTTGTACCCCGTTGCCAGTATCCGCTTGTCCCTGACCAGGATGGCACCGACCTTGCGCCTCAGGCAGGTGGAGCGCCTCGACACGAGATCGACGATATCCATAAAATATTGATCCCAGGAGGGACGTGTGGTCTGCACCTCAGGTTTCATCTTCTGCACTTTCCTATGCTGCCACCATTTTTCAGCAATAGATACGAAGTTTTAGCTTTAAAAGATCGGCCGCTTACCGTGTGTCAGATACGCGCCTCTATCCGATCCCGGTACAGGGGAAAGCCTTCACACAGGGCGGCAACCTCCGCCTTCACCTCCAGGATATGATCTTCATCGGCGATGTTGTCGATGACGGAGGTGATAAGGCGGGCGATCGTCCTCATCTCATCTTCCTTCATCCCCCGTGTCGTGAGGGCGGGCGTCCCGAGCCGTATACCGCTGGTGACCATCGGTCCCTGCGTGTCAAAGGGGATGCCGTTCTTGTTCGTAGTGATCCCCGCCCGGTCGAGGGCTGCCTCGACGTCACGCCCGGTGACACCCTTGTCGGTCAGATCGATCAGTATCAGATGATTGTCGGTGCCTCCGGAGACGAGGCGAAGGCCTCCCTCCGTCAATGTTTCCGCCATGGCCTGGGCGTTCTTCAGGATCTGGTGCTGGTACTCCTTGAATGCCGGTTCGAGGGCCTCCTTGAATGCCACCGCCTTGGCCGCGATGATATGCATCAGCGGTCCCCCCTGGCTGCCGGGGAAGATACGGCTGTCCAGCACCTTGGCAAAGTCTTCCCTGCACATGATCATGCCGCCCCTCGGGCCGCGCAGTGTCTTGTGGGTCGTCGTCGTGACAAACTCGCATACCGGAACGGGTGAGGGATGCAGACCGACGGCGACAAGGCCGGCGATGTGGGCGATATCCGCCATGATCACCGCTCCGACCTTGTCCGCTATCCGGCGAAAGGCCTCAAAATCGATGGTCCGCGGGTACGCGCTCGCGCCAACGACGATAATCTTGGGGTTATGTTTCTTGGCCTGGTCCTCGACCTCGTTGAAGTCGATCGTCTCCGTTTTCTTGTCCACGCCGTATGAAACGACGTTGTAGAGCCGCCCCGAAAAGTTGACCGGGCTCCCGTGTGTCAGGTGTCCGCCGTGGGAAAGGTTCATCCCCAGGATGGTGTCGCCGGGCTGGAGGGTGGCGAAATAGACCCCCATATTCGCCTGGCTCCCGGAGTGCGGCTGGACATTGACATGGTCGGCGCCGAACAGCTCCTTCGCCCGCTCCCTGGCGAGGTTCTCCGCAACGTCGACAAACTCACACCCCCCGTAATACCGCTTCCCCGGATATCCTTCCGCGTATTTGTTCGTCATGATGCAGCCCTGGGCCTCGAGGACCGCCTCACTCACGAAGTTCTCCGAGGCGATCAGTTCGAGCTTGCCGGCCTGCCGTTTCGTTTCATCGAGTATGACCCGGGCGATTTCCGGATCCGTCTTCCCTAATATGGACATTACCTTCCTTCCTCCTCAATATTCCGTATCTTGTCGAGCCTCCGCGCGTGCCGTCCCCCTTCAAAGGGGGTATCAAGCCATACCGTGGCGATGGCCACGGCCTCTTTCGGGTCTGTGCGTCTCCCGGCGAGGACGAGTACATTGGCATCGTTATGCATTCTGCTCAGACGGGCCGTCTCCGTGTCCGTGCAGAGCGCCGCTCTGATGCCGGGAATCTTGTTCGCGACGATCGACATCCCGACGCCGGAGCCGCAGACCAGGATCCCCCGGTCAAAGGCCCCCGAGGAGACCGCGCGGGCCACCCTGGCACCGAAATCGGGGTAGTCCACGGAATCTGTGCTGTCGGTTCCGATGTCCGTCATACCGTCGATGGCACTCTTGAGTGCCTCCTTCAAATCAAATCCTGCATGATCGGAACCGATGATAATCTTCACGATGACCTTTTTCAACCCTCAAATTTTCTAAATACCACAACCGAGTTGACACCGCCGAATCCGAAAGTGTTCGACATGGCGGCCCTGATCTCCCGGCGCCGCGCTTCGTGAGGCGTATAATCCAGGTCGCATTGCGGATCGGGATTGTCCAGATTGATCGTCGGGGGAATCACCCCCTCATGGATCGCCTTGACGGAAAAGATGGCCTCGGCGCCCCCCGCGGCGCCCAGCATGTGTCCTGTCATGGACTTCGTCGAACTGACGGCAAGCGCCCGGCTGTGCTCACCGAAGACCTCCTTGATCGCCTCCGTTTCGTACGAATCGTTCAGGGGTGTCGATGTGCCGTGCGCGTTGATGTAATCGATGTCCGTTGGCTCCATCCCCGCGTCCTCGAGGGCGAGCCGCATACACCTGGCGGCACCGGCATGCCCCGGGGGGGGCGCCGCCATGTGAAAGGCGTCGCTTGTCGATCCGGTCCCCACGATCTCGGCATAGATCCGGGCGCCCCGTTTGAGGGCACAGGACAGCTCTTCCAGGATGATGACACCGGATCCCTCACTTATAATAAAGCCGTCCCTGTCTTTGTCAAAGGGCCTGCTGGCTCGCTGGGGTTCGTCGTTCCTCGTCGATATCGCCCGCATCGCCCCGAATGCCGCCACGGCAAGGGGAGCGACCGCCGCTTCCGTGCCGCCCGTTATCATGGCATCCGCGTATCCCCAGGCTATGGTCCTGAAGGCATCGCTGATAGCGCTGTTCCCGGCGGCGCACGCCGTCACGGTACAGTTGATGGGTCCCTTGGCCCCCAATCGTATGGAGACCTGTCCCGCAGCCAGATTGGCCAGCACCGCCGGAACGGTAAAGGGAGAAAGCTTCCCCGGTCCCAGGGTACGCAGGGTCTCCTCTTCCTTCTCGATGGTGGCCAGGCCCCCGATCGCGGAGCCCAGGATAACCCCGACCCGCTCGGAATTCCCGTCCCCTATCGCCAGACCGGCATCGTGCAGGGCCATCTCCGAGGCGGCAAGGGCATAGATGATGAAGTCATCCAGCCTCCGGCGTTCCTTGGCGGCTACAAAGGCCAGGGGATCAAACCCCTCGACCTCCCCCGCTATCTTCGTCTTGAATCCGGCGGTGTCGAACCGGGTGATCTCCGTGATCCCGGACCTTCCGGAACAGATCCCCGCCCAGGTGTCTTCCAGGCAACCGCCCAGGGGACTGACAATCCCGAGTCCCGTTATGACAACCCTCCGTTTCGACGTCATGGCTACGACATTCTTTCCTTGATATAATCGGTGATATCCCTGACGGTGCGGATCTTTGCCAGGTCATCATCCGATATCTCCAGTCCGAAGTGGTCTTCCATCGCCATAATCAGTTCCACTATGTCAAGAGAGTCAGCTCCGAGATCATCGATAAACGCGGCGTCGGGAACACATTCCTCCTCGGTGATATCGAGCTGCTCAATGATAATTTCCTTTACCTTTTCTTCAAGCTTAGCGGTCATGCAAATTCCTCCTTCGTGTATCTCAGATTTCAGACTGCCTCACATGTACAGCCCGCCGTTGACGTGTATCACCTGTCCCGTGATGTAATCGGCCTTCTCGGAAACCAGAAATCCCACGACACCGGCAACATCGTCCGGAATACCCGCTCTTCCCAGCGGTATCTGGTCCAGCGCCTCCCCCCTGCTCTTCTCCTCCATCGAGCCGGTCATATCGGTTTCGATGAACCCCGGCGCGACGGCGTTGACACAAATATTTCTCGATCCCAGCTCTTTTGCCAGGGACTTTGTGAGCCCGACAATCCCCGCCTTGGACGCGGAGTAACACACCTGTCCCGCATTTCCGGACAGGGCCACCACGGATGTCATATTGACGATCCGTCCCCATTTCTGCTTCATCATATATCGGGCCGCGGCCCGGCAGCAGTTGAACGCCCCGGTCAGGTTGACGTCCATGATACGGTTCCACGCCTCAGGCTTCGTCCTGACAAAGAGGCCATTCAGCGTCACCCCGGCGTTGTTTACCAGGATGTCGATCCTCCCACGCTCTTCGGCAATTCCCTTGACGGCATCCTGGACGGCATCGAAATCCGCCACGTCACATTTCAGCAGTCTCCCCGCGCCCCCCTGGCCTTCCATGAGCTTCAGGGTCTCGCGGGCCGCCGCCTCATCCCGGACATAGTTTATGCAGGTGAAGGCCCCCGCGCGGGCAAGCTCCAGCGCGATGGCCCGTCCGATCCCTCTTGATCCCCCCGTTACCAGAGCTGTCTTTCCGTCCAGAGACCTTTCGAACGGCGTTGTCATACGCGTACCCCGTGAGTTTTCCCAGAGTGATCCTTATTCCCGGCGTCTCGAGCTTCGAACGGCATTCCCTCCATGCATGATGGGCCTATGCCGCCTCGCCGCCATCAAAGAAATCGTCCGTCGCTTCCAGAGAGGCCTTATCTTCTATGTTCAGGGTCTTGATCCCCCTGTCTATCCTCCGCATAAGGCCCGACAGCGTCTTTTTGGGTCCGATCTCGACTGCCGTCCGTATCCCCATCCGGGACATCCGTGCCACCGTCTCCTGCCACCGGACGGGAGCATTCAACTGCCGCACCAGGAGTTCTTTGGTTGTCTCTTGTGAATGGAGGGCCTCCGGGTCAAAATTCGGTATCACCGCTACCCTGCAATCCCGTATCGCAACACCCTCCAGATAGTGTTTCAGCCGCTGTGCCGCCTCATCGAGGAGACTGCAGTGGCAGGGAACGCTGATGGGGAGTTTCACGACCATCCTGGCCCCCTCTTCCCTTGCCCTGGCCATGGCCTGCTCGACCGCGGCGGTGTTGCCGGAGATGACAAACTGGCCGGGACTGTTGTCGTTCGCCACGTCGACCACCCCACAGCTCGTATCCACGGACCGGCATATCTCTTCGACGCCCCCCCTGTCGAGACCGACAACGGCCGCCATACAGCCTTCACCCGGGGGAACCGCCTCCTGCTGGTACTGACCCCTCGCGTACACCAGCCTGACGGCATCCGAAAAATCGATGGCCCCGGCGGCGCACAGCGCGGCATATTCCCCCAGACTGTGACCCGCCAAAACTCCCGGTTTTACACCTACCACCTCTTCAAAGACCCGGTAGAGGGCGACATCGACGGTCAATACCGCCGCCTGGGTGTTCGGCGTCAGGTCGAGGGCGTCCTGCGGCCCTTCAAAGCACAGCCTGGCAATGTCGATATCGAGGGCCTCTCCCGCCTGATCAAAGACCTCCCTCACTCCGTGGAACTTCTCGTACAGTTCCCTTCCCATCCCTACGTACTGTGAGCCCTGACCGGGGAAAACTATGCCTATGGTATCCATATGGTATTACCCTCAGGGCACAGGTCCTGGGAAGATCTATTCAACAGAGATGACTTCACGCCCCTTGTAGAAACCGCAATGGGGGCATGCGCGGTGGGGCAGCTTCGGTTCGCTGCACTGCGGACACACAGAGGTCGTGACGGCCGTCAGGGCGTCGTGAGACCTCCTCTTGTTTCTCCTTGTTCTTGAATGCCTATTGGTTGGATTTGCCATGATACAACTACCCTTCCTTCTTCGCCTTAAAATTTTTTAACGCAGCGAACGGGGAGATTCCCTGCTGCGCCTTGTGATCACACTTCTGAATATTAAGATTTATCCCGCAGGTGGGACACAGTCCCTTACAAGAATCATTGCAAAGGGGTTTAATCGGAACCTGGAGTATCATCTGTTCGGCTACAAGCTGGGCCAGATCTATGATGTCGCCTCTGTAGTGACCGTATTCCAGATCTTCATAGGTCAGCTCCAACTCGTCTTCTTCCAGAGCTTCAGCAGGTGTCAGGACATACTTGAATTCAATCTCCACAGGAAAGTCAAACCGCTCCAGGCATCTGCAGCATTCAAGTTCCCCTCCGGCCTCGATTCTGCCCCTGATCGACACATTTTTCAAGACCTTTTCAACCCGGCACTGCACATCGATCTTTCGGACGTGCAGACCACAGTCATCACCCATCGGCAGTGACCGGTGGAACCATTCTCCACTTTTAGAGAACCGGAGATCCAACCCCTCTTCAGGAATATTTGAGATGTTGATCTGCAAAACCTATCCTGTTAAAGATATCTCTAAAAAAAAGAAAGAAACATAATTACAAAATGGGTTCAATGTCAAGGAAATTTTACAATTTTCCACGCAAGACACGCCGGGACAAGCCGCGGCAGAGGAGGAACGCCCGCCCCTGCGGTCATTATTTTTCACTTGAAATCGCCCGTTAAATCTCTTAGATAGTGAAACGTGGATCGGGACCGACAAATAAATCTTGACTTTTGAAGATTATTTGTCTAGGTACCGCGAGTCCAGGACGATTCTGGGGGATCGTCTAGCGGTAGGACTCAGGTCTCTGGAATCTGCAACCCAGGTTCGAATCCTGGTCCCCCAGCCATGGTCCCATCGTCTAGCGGTTAGGACGCTGGCCTCTCACGCCGGAAACCGGGGTTCGATTCCCCGTGGGACTACCATAACAATACTAAGGGGTTACTGATTTTCAGTACCCCTTTTTAATTTCTTAATTTGTGCTACCCCACACTATACCCCACATACAATGAGGATTTTGGCTGTTCGGGGGTTCTTATCGCTGGCGGCTACACCCACAACTCCTCAACAAAATCTCGAGCTTAAATCGCCGATTCTTGCCTGAAGGTCTCATCGCAAAACTTCTTGACAATACATCATCATGGAGTTAGCGGGTTGAGACGTTTGATCTTTATGTTTTTCGTTCACCTGTGAGCAGCTATAATCATGGAGGGGAATTATGATCTGATCATCAAAGCCCTGTTTCTCAAAATGAGAAAGGGGGCGTTTGTTTTTTGTGGGCAGTCCGGCTGAATATTGCGGCCGTCAGATGAAACGGAGAGAATAAGCGATCATGAATTGGCCCGCGTAGTATAGGGGGAGACCGACGAGGCGATTGATGTATTGCTTTTTCACAAACCGATGGCGGGCAACAAAAATATCCGAAATATAAAAGAGGATCGCCCCACAAAAGGCGAGGCCCCTCCCGGCAAAGCCCAGTTGCTGGTTATTCGCAAGCGATGTCGCGCCGATGACCATGATGGTGATAACCGCCATGTAGGCGATCACCGGGACGATCATCCTTCCCAGATGTGTTCTCAGCCAGACGAAGACAGCACCGCTGATCAGAAGGCAAAGCGCTCCGATAATCCAGGTTGATATTTCTATAGATGCCATCGTGAAAAATGCGATGCTGTAAAGGATGTGTCCCATCAGGAATGCAACCAACCCGGCCAGGAAGAGTTTTTTCGCAGGGAAAATGAGCAATACATCACCGGCCACACAGAACAAAAGTCCGGCAAGTACGAAGTCAAAATATGTTGGATGTGCCGAGGGCCCTGTGAGGGCTACGATGACGAAGAGGACGGAAAGAGAGGGCTTTGTGAGCAGAATTCCTTTGGTAGATTCCTTTTTCACGAAGATGAGGAGACCAGCCAGCAGGGACACGGCCCCGATAACGATGATGACATGCACCGACTCAACCTCCAGTAAATCAGCCTGATGGTTTTTACGTATTCATCGACGCACGGATATTGGTAAAGTCCTTTTTTCGACGTTCAGAGTGTAAGACAAGCGGCCTTGTATGTCAATGCAATCCTCCCTGCTGATTACCGCTTGAAATGATGCATGTTCATCAAAATCGCCGGATGCTCTCTTTCAGAAAGAAGCACCGACTGTATACTGCCCCCCCAAATCCCGAGAGATGGGAGCGCCCTCTTCTGCATCGGCCGTTCCCCGGTATGAAGATAGCTTTCCGTTTTTTACCTGTGTTGTATCTCTTCCATCTCCATCCATATCCGTGCGGCCATCCGCGCGTCGTCGAGCGCCCGGTGTCTCCGGATATCCGTGCTGATTTCGCCGAAGAGGTGCTGGTACACCGTGTCGAGTTTGTGGTTGGGCAGGCGGGGGTAGAAACGCCTGCTCATCTCCAGCGTGCAGACGAACCTGTTCTTGAGGTGCAGCGAAAGACGTCCGAATTCGTGCCGGAGGAATCCGAGGTCAAACCGGGCGTTGTGGGCAACGATGACGCCGTCTCCGAGAAAATCATACAGCCGCGGAAGGATCTCTTCGGCCCCCGGTTCGCCCGCGAGCATTTCGTCGGTAATCCCGTGTATCCGCTGGACCTCCGGAGGTATCTTCCGATCGATCTTGACGAGGCTACAGAACTCTTCCGCGAGGCGGCCGTCTTCCAGGGCGATCGCCCCGATCTCGATGATCCGGTGGCCCCTGTGCGGAGACAGGCCGGTCGTTTCGATATCGATAACGATATGACGGGGGACAGAGAACATTTCAACTTCCCACAACAGCGCTTCGGCTCGCGTTACATTTCAACGGAACTTCACGCAGTTTCGAAGGAGGGTTCAGGACTGCGAAATTCAAGATTTCTCCCTCCGGTCGAAATGAAAGGGAACCGTCTGAAATGACAGCGGGACAACCGAAACAATATTTTTCACATACTTGACGCTACTGATCGTTCAGCATCTGTTCGATCTCGGCCTTGAGCGCCAGCTTGTCGACCTTGCCGTTTGCGAGGAGCGGCAGCAGATCACGGATGAAGAACTTTTTCGGCACCTTGAAGTTGGCCAGCTTTGATTTGCACAACTCCCGCAGGTCCTCTTCCGTGGCGCTCTGGCCCGGGATAAGCATGGCAAAGGCCCAGCCGACCTCCTGGAAGATCTCGTCGGGGACACCGATGACCGCCGCGAAGAGGACGCTGTCATGGGATTCGAGGACATCCTCTATCTCGCGCGGATAGACGTTTTCGCCGCCGGTCTTGAACATCTCGGAGCGCCTCCCGGTGATATAGAGATATCCCCGTTCATCTTTGTAGGCGAGGTCCGAGGTATAGTGCCAGCCGTCCCCGTCGATCACCTCGGCCGTGAGCTCCGGTTTGTTGTAGTACCCCTTCATCAGAAACGGCCCCCTGACCGCGATTTCCCCAATCTCGCCATCCGGGAGTTCGTTGCGGTCTTCATCGACGATCTTCAGTTCGAAGGGTTCGGCGATCTTCCCGGCGCTCTTCATCAGGGTCTCCAGGTCGTCCCCTTTTTCGGTGTAGGTGACAAAACCGCAGACCTCGGTGCTGCCGTACCCGGTGATCAGGTGCGCCCCGGTCTGCCCGCAGATCCCGCTAAGAACATCGATCATGATCTTGGGGGCGGCGGCCCCGGCCCACATGAATCCTTCGACACTGCTGAAATCGGTGGTGAAAAAATTCGGATCCTTGAATTCGAGGAGGAACATGACCGGCACCTGGCCCACGACGGTGATCCGCTCCTTCGCGATGACCCCGAGAACCTCCCCCGGATCGAACCGGTCCAGCATGATCAGCGCCCCGCCCCCCATGATCGCGGCGAATCCGATCTCGACGTCCGCGGCCACATGGTTGATGGGGAAATGGAGGAGTCCCCGGGTGTTTTCGTCAAAGTAGAACTTGGGCAGCTCGACCCTGATGTTCTCGATGATGCTCCGGTGGGTGTGCACGACCCCCTTGGGCTTGCCGGTGGAGCCGGAGGTATACATCAGGAGGGCCTCGTCCGTGTCGGCGATCTCACCGGCGCGTTCCTCCAGCGCCCCGTCGAGATGGGACCGCGGCTGAGCGATAAAGGCGGCGAAGTCCTCCGTCCCCTCTATCGCCTCGCCGATCACGAGGATCTTTTTGATACAGGGAAATTCGTCCTTCAGGGCCGTGATCGTTTCAGCCAGATCGGCGCCCAAATACTCCCGGAGCGTGATCAGGACGGCGGGCTGTGAGTCACCGACCTGATACCGCAGTTCGTCCAGGGTCAGTTTCGGTGAAAGCCCCAGCCAGATGGCGCCGATCTTGTTCGCCGCCATGTAGGTGACCAGAAAATCATTGCGGGCCATGGAGAGCATGGCGATCCGGTCCCCCCTTTCGACGCCGATTGCAAGGCAGGCCTTGGCCGTCCTGTCCATCCTGTCCTTGAAATCCCCCCAGGTCAGCCGCTCATCTCCGAAGACAAGCGCCTCAACCGCGGGCTTTTTTTCGGCCCACTTCTCCACATAGTGCCAGGTTAGATCTAGATCCTTCCAGCCCATGATATCCCCCCTTGTTATCTGGTATTTAACCTCATGTATCCATGGCTCAATGCCTTTTCCCCTTCGGCATTGATAACCTCGAAGAAAAGATCCGTGCCGCTGCCGGATACCTTCCTGAGCAGACGGACGGTAATCTCGCTGCCGGGGAGGACCATGCCGCTGAAACGGCAGGACAGGGACTCCACGGCCAGCGGATTGCCCCTCCCTTCCCTGTCGATCAGCTCGCGGACCGCATGGGCAAGGGTCGCCGTACCCTGGAGGATGATCCCGGGGAGACCGACATCGTGCGCGAATTTCACGGAGGTGTGGATCGGGAAGTGGATGCGGGTGCAGCCGTCGTAGACAAAGGGAGCGCATGCATCGATGGCGATGGCGGTCTCCCAGACGAATTCGCCCCCATCGGGAGAGGGAGGAACCTGCGGCAGAGCCCCGGTTCCCTGCCCCTCATCGGCGCAGGCAACCCCACGAAGCAGGGCGCCGATATGCTCGGTGAAGACGGGGGAATCCCGGCCGTCTGTCGCATCGAAGCGGATGACAATGTGGGTCCCCGCCTTGTGCGGGACGATGGCCACGATGGTGCCCTGAATCTTCAGGGCATCCCCCGGTCGGATCGGCCGGTGAAATTGCAGGTGTTCGGTGTAATGCACCTGGGTCAGTAAGAACTCCCGGGGAAAGGCCGGGTCCTCGATATATTCCCAGATCTTTTCCAGGATCGGCCAGGTGACGGCCACGGCAAACATCGGAGGGGCGACAACCCCTCCCTGGCGTTCATCGTCCAGGTAGCAGGGATTGACATCACCCAGTGCGGCGGCATAGTTCATGGTGTCGCGCCAGGCAACGGCTGTTTCGTACCCTTTCAGGCGCTCCCCGACAAAGTGCGACGAGATTTTCACCGTAGTGCCTCCCATATAATTGATAAGGCATTACTTTCTCACAGAGTAACTATAGGCGAAAGCCGAGGGGCCTGTCAATAAAATACGATCCGTACCCGCCGCACCCTCGACCATAGAAAATCGATTGACAGATTATCTGTAAGATGTATTGTTTCGGTTATTCTTCGTGGGAACATATTTTTTGATCATTCGTAAAACAATGACACATTTGATCTCACCCTGGGGAGGCGAACATCATGCATGTCTGTTACAAATGCGGAAAAGAACTCGACCGGGACGCCACCGTGGGCAGAAGAGACACCTGCTCCTCCTGCGGAAGCGATCTGCATGTCTGCCTCAACTGTCGGTTTTATGATCCCGGGTCGTACAACGACTGCCGCGAACCCCAGGCGGAGCGGGTTGTGGAAAAGGACCGGAGCAATTTCTGCGATTACTTCGAATTCGGTGATTCCGCCTCCGACGGTACGGTAAAACGGGGAGGGATCGACCCCAAGGGAAAGCTGGAGGCGCTCTTCAAGAAATGAAGGCAACCCCCTCCGTCATCGACGGACACGCCCACCCCAGTGAACTCCACGGCCTTCGACAAGAGATCGACGAGGCGCGGCGTGACCCTCCGGAATACAATAGATTTCCACGGTCTCTCTCTTGATCGGTAAAATTTCTCACTGACAAAGGGCGGCCGCCTTTTCCGACGCTATACCAAGTGGTAGCGGCCGTCCTCCTCTCTGACGGTCCCCAGACGCTCAAGACGCCGGAGGTGTTTGCCCATCATCGTCTTCTCGCTCAGGGCCAGTTCCCAGGCCCCGTCGGACACGCTGCGGCCGCCGTAGACGATCCCCGCCGCGGTTACCTCGTCCAGGTTTTTGGGGCCCAACGCCAGCAGGGCCAAGAGCCGCTCCTCCCGGTCATGGATGACGTCCAGATACCGCCGGATATAGGCCGGATTTCCGTCGAGAACACCCTCCCTGCCGTGGGCCACCAGGTAGACATCCACGTCGATAGCGGCCACCCGTTCGAGGGACGCGATCGTGTCGTCGATGCTGGACCCCTTGTCGCCGTAGTAGGGGCCGAACTTCACCAGATCCAGGTCCGCCAGGCACAGGACCCGTTCAGCGGGAAAGTGAAAAGCCAGGTGTCCGGGGCTGTGGCCGGGGGTGTGCAGGACGCGGGCTTGGGTCTCGCCGAAGACGAGAATCTCCTCGTCATCCAGCAGCCGGTCGGGCTCCCGGGGCTGGTATCGGACGACCTCGGCAAAGAAGGCATCCCACGCCGCCCTGGTTTTTTCATCGATCTCTGCTGATTCATAGAACTGATCGAAGAAGGCGTCGATACCCCTGAATCCGGCTGCTTCCAGCCGGGGGACCCAGAGTTCGGCGTTCGGAAATCGGGAATTGAAAAGGAAATGATCCTCGTGGCAGTGACTGTTGATGATCACCTGGATCGGGCGCTGCCGGTGGATCTCCAGGAGCTTGGCCTCGTCGCTCGCCGGGTCGATGACGGCACGGACCTCGTCATCGACAAAAACGGAATGGCAGGTGGGGTACTTCCCCCCGCGGATCAACCGGATCCTCCCCCTTTCAAAAGCGAACATAACGCATGCATCCTTTCGGTACCGGGAATTGGTAAAACGCACGCACACCACTTTCATGTTTCCCTGTTTTTGTCAATGGGTTCTCCTTCCGCAGAGGGGAGGAACCGACGGACGCGGCGGATTTCGGGATCAGAGGAATCCTTCACGCCGGCCCCCTGCCGCCGTTTTCGATCAGGGCCTTGACCGGGTCGAGGCCGTAGGGCGTCCCCTGTTCGATCGCCTTCAGGACCGACCCGCCGCCGGTAAAGAAATAGTACTGGGAATCGTCCATGACCGACAGGTACAGACCGGGATTGAGGTCCTTGAACTCCTGGAGGGTATCCCCGCCTCCGTACAGTTTTCGCGCCTCGCGGTTGTGATCGATCTTCTGGTCCATAACGGCCGAGCCCTCGGTAAAGTGCGGGGTGTACCCCATAACGGCATTGACAAAGATGGTCCGGGCGGAGCCGATCGTATCCGCGACGAGGGAATCGTCGAAGGATTTCCCGGCAATGTCGAGGACGTAGCCGAGATTCATCCCCTTTTTCAGCTCCCGGATATCACGAATCGTGAAGTGCCCGTCGATTTTTCCCTCCATAGTGTCCGATTCATAAATATAGGGGAGTTCGAGGATCTTCCCGTTGCGCGCGTCCATCTCCACCAGGCCGGCCGCGGCCTCGACATCCTCCGGCGGAACGCCCCGTATGGAGACGCCGTACTTGGCGCAGAGATAGGTATTGTAGATTACACCCCCCAGAATGAGGGTATCCACCTTCTGGTAGATCTCGCTCAGCGGTCCGATCTTCGTGTTGTATTTCGCCCCCGCGACGACCGAGACGAAGGGCCGCTCCGGTTCGAGAACGCGGGAGAGGTTCCGGATCTCCCGCTGCATCAGGAATCCCGCAAACGAGGGGAGGTGGCGGGTGATGTCACAGGTGGAGGCGTGCGGCTGCCACGAACCGAAGGCGTCGTTCACAAAGATGTCGGCCAGACCGGCAAGCTGGAGGGTAAAGGGCTCTCTCTCATCCGGCGGTGCCTCTTCGCCCCGGAACCAGCGGGTGTTCGGAAGGTAGAGGGCATCGATCCTCTTTTCCCTCAGGTCCCTGATGGCAAGATTGATCGAGGTGTCGATCCCCGGGATCCCCCTCTCACCCTGTCCATCGAGGCGGGGCACGCGGATCTTGACGTGCAGCTTGTGCTCCAGGTAGCGCACGATCGGTTCGATCGATGTCGACTCGTCGATGCGGATCCTGCCGGTCTCCTTGTCCCGCGGCCTGCCCACGTGCGTCATGATAATCGGCCTGCCGCCGCGCGCGACGATATTGAAGAGGGTTCCGATCGTCTGGTCGATCCGGAACGGGTCCTGGATCCTCCCCTTCTTGACGACGTTGTGGTCAACCCTCAGCAGGACGATCCTGCCTTCCAGATCGGCATCCTGGAGAAGCGGGAGCCG
>Ga0272443_10000540_pt1 | contig 68027 bp, 52 predicted proteins | sample SSMAcet12_FD_193581 | JGI IMG/M metagenome (GOLD analysis project Ga0272443, IMG submission 193581) | Marine sediment archaeal communities from Little Sippewissett salt marsh, Falmouth, MA, United States - SSM-Acet-12 | ecosystem: Environmental > Aquatic > Marine > Wetlands > Sediment ...
CGCCCACTGCTCATCCGTGACAAACTGTTCGGTCTTGGCCATCGGTCTTCCTTTTTTGATAGCCAAGCGTACATAACTTCTTGCATGGCGCAAGTTTAAAATGGATAGGTTTTGAAACCAGTTCTAGAAAGGGGCGGTACAGTTTCTTTATAGCGGTCCCCAGCTTCTACTGTTCCCTTCGGGGCTGGCGTTGTTGTGGCCGGTTGCGGTCTCCCCGGTGAGGGTGAGGACAAAGGGCGATATGCGAAAACCGGGTCAGCCACCTATCAACGCGCGTGACATCGAGAAGCAGTAGGTGACTGTCCCCGTTTTCCCCTTCGGATTCATAGCCGGCATCACCCAAGAGTTTGACGACATATTGATGTCGCAACGCTTCGTGCAAAGTCTGTTTGGCTTCGACCGGATCGGGCTTGGGGCCGCGATAATCGAGTTGGAGAAGTTCTTTGACCACGAGACAGGCCATCAATTGCGGCTGCGTGAACTTGTTGGGACTCTTGGCCTTGGCATGGTCCAGAAGACTGTCACGTGCTGCCCGTAACGCCATCCGGGCCACGGTCAGGGTCGACTTGCTGGTCTTCATAGACCATGGTCTATGTCGGCGTGTTAAAATGCGCAAGTTTACTTTTTGGGCTTTTTCGATGTTCTATACAGAGCAGGTCCGTGCCCAGTTTATTATCCCTATGTCGGCAGGTAGCAGAAGCTATGCTTGCCACGGGCGCGGTCTATCCAGGTTGGACAGTACTTTAGCGGCGATCACGGCATCTTCTCTGATCTGGAAATCGAACATGCCGGCGACGACAAAATCAGCGCCGCCGCGAAAGGCATAGTCGAAACCTTCACTGGGGTGCAGGGCTCCGGCTGCCAGGACTTTGTAGGCGATCCAGGGTTTGTCCACCTTCTCCATGAACTCGACAGTCCCTTTGGGGTCGAGCGACCAGATGTTGTCATGGTTGTCGGGGCCAGCGACTTCGACTTCGGTAGGGAGCTGATCCGCCTGAGCCGACCAGTAGTTCCAACTGTGCAGGGTCTTGAAATAGAAATCGGGGTCGATTCCAACCTTTTCAACGGCCATCGGCACTTGCACCGAGTGTCCGCCCACCCCCGCAATCAGTCCGTTCTGTTTGATGAAATCCACTGCCTTGCCCAGCAGATCGAGGCGATTGTGTTTGACCCAGGCATCACCGGTCCCGCCCAGTACGTACGCCCCCACCGCCCCGCCGTCCACGGCCTGCTGGATATCCGTGGTCAAGTCGTTGGATCGAGGATGAACCTGGGCAATCCACTGGATTTCTCCGCCCCGTTCATTCCAGTATTTGTGCAGCACTCGAACGCCTTTGTTAGCGGCATCCTGACTGCTGAAAACGGCCGTATTGATCCCACACTCTTCACAGAGTTCCCACGTTTCCATGATCTTCTCATCTGTGAAGTAGTTCTTCAGCAATGGGGATACGTACATCAGGTCTCGGCTGTGGGCGACACCGGCAATGAGGTTGCCGCCGCAAATCAAGCGACCCATTTCGACCTTGCCGATCTTGCCGGTGGGCAGTCCTTGGGCCGAGGGCGAACGGGTCTGTGTTTCGTCTCTTTTCGTTGCTGCCAACAGCGCTTGTTCTTCAAGGCTCAGTGCGAGTGAAACGCCAGCAGACGCGGTGACTGATTTCTGCAAAAACCGCCGACGATCAAGTCTATCAGACATCGATGTTCTCCTTCTCTCCATGGAATCGGGTTGTCATACCCCGGGTCTATTGAAGCACTCGAACGAAGCCCTGCTGGTTTTGTTAGACTGCCTAAGGCAATTCAACCAGCCAGATGTTCCGGTATTGGAAACTCACGAGCTTACTTTTGGCCTGTCCTTTGAGCACCGCCTGCGGCGTTGTGCCTTTATACAGTGAAGGCGATAGATTCATTTGGTATCTTCCTTTTCCCAGAGCGATGACCTGAGCGGATAACGGTGATTTGTTCCCTTGGCTTGACTCGAAGTCTCCCTGCCAATCTCCCATATGCGGATCCGCGGCTTCTGTTGCCTCTCTGGCCTCCCGGACCAGTTGGTCACTTGCCGAGGCGGTGCAGAATGCCGGGATTAGGAACAAACTGCCGACCAACACACACATGGCGATTCGATTGCTCATGACAGGCCCATGCAACTGCCCTTTCATCGGTACAAGGTTCAACCTCATCGATTCATCTCCCAATAGTATTTTGATACGTCTCTAGCGCCGATCATTCCCTGTCAAAGAGCCGAGTTTCCTGGAAATCTCCAGACCGGTCTTCTTGACAATACTGCCTGCTTCCTTAAAGCGCTTGTCGGTCAACCTGCTGACCGGGCCGGAAATACCGATTGCGGCAACGATCCGCGTGGAGAAATCTCGGATGGGGGCCGCCAGGCACCTTACTCCCTCGCGAAACTCTTCATCGTCTCGAGCCAACGAATGCGCTCTAACACGATTACACTCATCAATAAGCGCCGCAATTCTGGAAATAGTGTTTGGCGTATACTTCTTCAGTCGCTTCCCCTCCAGTAACACCTCCAGCTTCTGTCTGTCGCAATCGCATATCAGGGCCTTTCCCAGCGCCGTGCAGTGTAGCGGTTCACCTTCACCGATCTTGCTCACGACTGCCAAAGCATGGCTACTCGATACGTAATTCGTCAAAACTGCCTGCCCTCTGCCTAAAACGGATAAGTGGGCCGTTTCTCCGGTTTCAGTGGCAAGCGCTCTAAGATAGGGCCCTGCCATATCTTGTACCTGAAGACGATGGCTTACCTTGGAAGCCAATTCCAGAATAGCAGGTCCAGAGAGGTATTTTTTCTGTGCGTCCTGGACAACATACCCGTGCAGGATGAGCGTAGCCATCAAGCGATGAACGCTGCTCTTCTCAATGCTCAGCAAGGCGGCCAATTCCCCCAACGGAACCGGTCTGCCTTTGGAGATCACATAGTCAAGGAGTGTCAGTCCTCTTTCGAGTGACTGTATGGTAGGTCGAGCACTCTTGGTGTGACCATTGCATGTCGCCGTATTTGCACTCATAAGGCGAATGATATCGAGCAATCGGCTATTGCACAAGCAGTACTACTGTTGTTTATAGTGCAACACCCGGGCAATTGCAGTGATCGCCAGAAGCACGGTCCTGTCGAACGCATCTCGATAATCCATCGCGTTCAAGAGTGTTTCAGGGAAGCAAAGGTGTTCGGTAGGGCCCAATGGCGACAGCCCCGAACGGCGTTCGGTCAGGCGGCATGTTTTGCTCTCCACGGGGGGGCGCTCGGCGGGTCGGCGCCGGGCGCGGAAATTGGGGGAGGTCTCGGCCGGATGCACCTCGCGCACGACGCCCGGACTCTGAGCGTGGTGCGCGCAGAGTGGGAAGATGACGCGAGTGGGCAGGATGTCACGGTAGCTGTCCAAGGGTTCCGGCTGCATCAGGTAGACGCAGTGAAAGCAGATGCGATTGACTGGGCTCGTATCCCGTCGTCTTTTCCTGGTGGCCATGTCGAGTCCCTTTCCCTTCTCCGCTTGGCGTCAAATGGTCGTCTGACATCTCGGTTTTCAGATTTCACTTCGCAGGCCGCTCCTCGATTGAGGCGTGCCTCTATAATTGGGCGAAACTGCGTGTTTGATGCGAAAAAAAGTCCATTGTGGCGGGGCCGGAGGCCTGTAAGTCTGCGTGAGGAAAGGGATAAAAAAAGTTTTCTGTGTCACCAGGATTGGGTTGAAAAGCGCTGCACGTTTGATGCGAAATTTCGCGCCGGAGTGGTCTAAAAGGAGATGGGGCAAGGCGACAAAGTCGGCGCCTTGTGGTGACGCTGCGAGCGAATTGCGTCACGCCGGCGGTACTGGAGGGGTGTCATCAAAAGGGCACGTATCAAAAGGTATGTCGTGGCATTCCGAGCGGGCGCACGTGGGCACGACAGAGCGAGCATGCTTCGTTGGGGAAACTGCGGCGGGGAACGACATAAACGGGATGGGGAAAACCCAGATATGGGGTGCCTGGAGGTGGTTCTCCGGAGGTGTCACGCGCGGGGTGGTCATGATGCCGCCGCGCAGCACAGCCGGCCGTCCGGGTGGAGTGTCCCGGCGGCGCGCGAACCGCTGGTTGAAGTCGAGGCGAAGTCCTGATATACACTACGGTAAGACGAGTTCGATTGCACCCCAGTCACACGACTGTTAGATTTGCATTAGGAGCTTTGCATGAGGCCAATTGGATTCCTGCACGGAACCGTTCTGATCGTTGCCCTGGTGGCTGGGGGCATCTGCTCGGCCGATGATTGGCCGTGCTATCTCCACGATAGTGCCCGCAGCGGGATCACGGCGGAACGACTGTCTTTTCCGCTTCACGAAAACTGGCGTCATCAATCGGGACAAGCGCCGCGACCGGCCTGGCCCGCCCCCGCTCCTCACGACTATTGGCATAATCATCATAATCTGCGGCCCACCGTGACCTACGACCGGGCCTATCATGTCACCGTGGTGGGCGATACGGCTTACTACGCCTCGTCGGCCGACGACCAAGTCTATGCCGTTGAGGCCGCCACTGGCGCGGTGCGATGGTCGTTCTTTACGGAGGGCCCGGTGCGACTGGCGCCGACCGTTGCGGAGGGCCGCGTCTTCGTCGGCTCCGACGATGGTTCGTTATACTGTCTGAAGGTGGACACCGGCACGCTGCTTTGGCGCTTCCAGACCTACGAAGACGATCGACGTCTGCCGGGGAACGGACGCATCATCTCGTATTGGCCGATTCGCTGTGGGATTGTGGTCGAGGACCAGACCGTCTATTTCGGCGCCGGCCTGTTTCCGAACGAAGGGACGTATCTGTTCGCCCTCGATGCCCGGACCGGGGCCGTGCGTTGGCGCCAGGCGGTCGGGATCTCCGGCCAGGGGTATATGCTGGCCTCGGCGCGGAATCTATACGTCCCCACCGGACGGACGAATCCTGTGCGCTTCGCCCGCGCCGATGGAGGGCAGCAGGGGGATTACAGCAGCGGCGGAGGGGCCTACGCATTGTTGACGGACGACGTCCTGGTGAGTGGTCCCGGGCGCGGCGCGAAAACCATCGTGGCCAGCGACGTCCAAACCCGCGAGACGCTGGCCTCGTTCGAGGGGCGGCGGATGCTCGTGCGCGGGAACATCGCCTACCTGCAATCGGAGACGAAGCTCGCCGCGTTCGACCGGGTACGCTATCTTGAACTTTCGCGCCAACGTAACGCATTGACCAAGGAGAGAGAGAAGCTTGCCAAGCAAGTTCGAGCGGTGCAAAAAGGCAGCGCCGGCGAAGACCGTCTTAAAGAGAAATTGCAGGATCTCCAGGTCCGGATCGACAAGCTCGCCGTCGCGATGTCACAATGCTATCGGTGGACGGCCGATTGCGATGCCTGTTACTCCTTGATTCTGGCCGGTGATACACTCATTGCCGGCGGTCGCGATTACGTCGCGGCCATCGAGGTGAACGAGGGCAACGAGATCTGGCGCGCACCCGTTGCAGGAGCCGCTTACGGGCTCAGTCTGGCGCAGGGGAGACTGTTTGTCAGCACCGATCGCGGCGTCATCCATTGTTTCTCTGCGTTCGACAGAGGACCGACAAAGATCGTCAAGCCGAGCGTAGAAGCGAATCCCTACCCCCTGGATCGATTGACGGAGTGGTATGCAGAGATCGCCAGTGAGATCGTCGAACGCACCGGGGCCGATCAAGGCTATTGTCTGGTGCTGGGCAGTGAACAGGGCCGTCTGGCATTCGAGCTAGCCAAGCGGACGCGCCTGCACGTTGTCTGTGTCGAAGACGATGCGCACAACGTGGCCGCCGCACGTCGTGCTCTGGATGCGGTCGGGCTCTATGGCACTCGCGTGACGGTTCATCACAACACGCTGGGGGCACTGCCTTATCCCAGCTATTTTGCGAATCTGATTGTCTCTGAAACGACGCTATTGACGGGAGAGATGACCACGCCCGCTCTGGAGGTGTATCGCTTGCTCCGTCCCTACGGCGGGGTCGTCTGTCTCGGTCAGGAGAAGCAGCCGGGGGTGAAAGTGCTGGGCTTGACGCCACCGCGCCGGACGGCGTGGTTGGCGGACCTCCAACCCGCAGCTTGGGAATCCTTCGATGAGCGCGACGACGATGATTCCTCCTGGTTCCTCCTGCGCCGGGGACCGCTGGCTGGGGTCGGAAAGTGGACTCAACTCTACTGCGACGCCGGCCACACGGCCTGTAGTCAAGACCATATTCAAGGCCCCCTGACGCTACAGTGGTTCGGGGCTCCGGGTCCGCAGCAGATCGTCGACCGCCACCATCGTCCCATGTCTCCCCTGGCGAAGGATGGACGTGTCTTCATACCCGCCGACAATCGCATCATCACGGCCGATATGTACAACGGTACGCGACTCTGGGAATTGGAGGTGCCCCGGTCGCGCCGGATCGGCGCGATGAAGGACGCCGGGCAGATGGTGCTGACCGACGATCTGGTCTACATTGCCTCGGGCGGTGAGTGCTGGGGCATCGACGTTGGCACCGGACAGCGCCGCGTCACGTTCCCGGTACCCAAGCTGATGGAGGAGACGCCCGACTGGGGATACTTGAATCGAGTGGGGGACCGGCTGATCGGATCGGGTCAGAAGAAGGACGCGTCGTTCTTCCTTCAGGATTTCAATAACGGCAGCAAGCACAACGGCAGCTACGTCCTCGAAGGCGATTTCCGGGAGGTCATCGTCAGTGACTATCTCTTCTCCTTCCATCGTCACACTCGCCAGCGCGCCTGGACCTATCGCCACGGCACGATCATGAATAGCGCTATCGCCGTGGGCGACCAGCGCATCTACTTTGCCGAGAGCCGCAATCCCGACGTCATGAACGATCCCGACGGGCGCATTCGCATCGACGAGTTCTGCGCGCGGGATTTGTTCATCGTTGCGCTCGATCTTCAGACCGGTGAGAAGCTCTGGGAACGCGCGCTCGCGCTGCCGTTTGAGCACATCATGTTCATCAACTTCTCGGACAATACGGTTCTGCTGTCGGGAACGTACAACGTGGACAACTTCGTCCATTACGGACTCTTCGCGCTACGGGGCGATTCCGGGCACGAGAAATGGCGTACCGACTACCTCGGCATGAACATCAATGGCGATGAGCCTTTCGGGACCGGGGGGAGCCACGGCGAGCAGTGGCAGCATCCGGTGATCCATGGCACCACGGTTTATTCGAAGCCCTATGCTTACGATCTCCACACGGGCGAGAAGAAAGAGTATATCTTCTACCGCGGCGGTCACGGTTGCGGCGGATTCACCGCTTCGGCGAACTACCTGTACGGTCGTGGTTCCAACCCGCGCCGCTATCCATTGGCGACTCGGACGACCTCCGGCCTGCCGCTGACGCAGGTCACCCGGCCCGGCTGTTGGTTGAATATCATTCCCGCCGGGGGGCTGATTCTACTGCCCGAATCGAGTTCCGGCTGCACCTGCGCCTACTCGATACAAACCTCGCTGGCCTTCGCGCCGCGGGCCTACTACGCGCCTCCGATCGTGTTGACGTCAACGCGCGAATTCCAGGATGCCATCCAGATTGAATTGGCCGATCGTAACGGCATGGGAACCATCCGTTATACGCTCGATGGTTCGGAGCCCAACGAGGAATCACCCCGCTACGCGGAAGCCATCGTACTGACAGAGACGGCCACCCTCAAAGCCAGAACCTACTGGGGCGCCGGCCGGTCCAGCGCCGTCGCCCGAGCCGAATTCGTCCGGCTCCCGGACGGAGGGTAGGGCGATCGGCACGCCCGGTCTTATCCGTATTGGTGGCCGCCGGAATCTCTGCTTGAATCGAGGCGGAGGTGGTGTTACAAGCAAGTCACCTGGTTGACGCGGCCGGCCGACGGCGAATGCGGTATCGAGATGGGCAACGTGTGACGTCACTTCCCCGGTGAAGAAGAAAGGGCGGTATGGACATGCGATCGAGACATCTTCTCTTGGTTCTTTCAATTGTGACATTGCTTGGCAGTGTTGGTGTCGACGCGGCGGAAGAGTTGCGCGTCTTCCACCGCTGGATCGAGTGGAGCAATGGCGGGGCGATGTTGCTCCAGCATCTCAATGCCGAGGCCTTTCGTCTTCTGGACGAGCGGGATCGTGTCATCGCGGGGCTGGAAAGTGCCGAGGATTGGAAGCAGAGGCAAGAGCACGTGCGCCAGGCGCTGATGGACGTGGTCGGGCCCTTTCCGGAGCGGACGCCTTTGAACCCGCGCATCATGGGCGTGATCGAAAAGGAAGACTATCGCGTCGAGAAGATCATCTTCGAGTCCATGCCGCAATACCCCGTCACGGCCGCACTGTTCATCCCCAACAACCTGACGGAAAAGCGACCGGCTGTCCTGAACGTGATCGGTCATTCCACGGCGTCGTTTCGCCGTGACATCTATCAGGTAGTGATTCTCAATCTGGTGAAGAAGGGCTTCATCGTGTTGGCGATGGACCCTTACGGGCAGGGCGAACGGATCGATTATTGGGATGCGGAGAAAGGCCGTTCTATGGTCGGCGGTTCCACCGCGATCCATTCCTACGTGGGCAACCAGATGTTCCTGACGGGCGTCTCGCCCGGGCGGTACTTCGTCTGGGACGGCATGCGGGCCATCGACTATCTGCTGACGCGGGACGAGGTGGACCCCGAGCGCATCGGCTTGACAGGGCTGTCCGGCGGGGGCACGCAGACCAGCTATATCTCCATTTTCGACGACCGTGTCAAAGCGGCGGCTCCGTCCTGCTACATCACCGGGTTTCGGCGCCTGCTGGAATCGATCGGTCCCCAGGATGCGGAGCAGAATTTCTATCACGCGATCGCCCGCGGCCTGACCCACGCCGATTTCCTCGAGGTCCGAGCGCCGCGGCCCACGCTCATCGTGGCTACCACACGCGATTTCTTCAGCATTCAGGGTGCCCGCGAGACCTACGCCGAGGTCAAGCGGAACTACGCCGCACTCGGGCATGCCGACCACCTGCTGATTTCCGAGGATGATTACGAGCATGGCTTTACTCCGAAGAATCGCGAGGCGACCTACGCGTTTTTCCAGCGTTTCCTGAGCCTGCCGGGCGACGCGGCGGACGAAGCCGTGGAGACCTTCGGCGAAGACGAATTGAACGTCACGCCCACGGGGCAGCTCGCCACCTCGTTCGAGAGTCGGACCCTGTTCGACGTGCACAAGGTCCGCGCCGACGAATTGCGCGCCGATCTGGAAGCCTCGCGCCGCCAGCCGCAGCGGCATTTGCAGCACGTTCAAGCGCAGGCGCGAATCCTGTCGGGCTTCAGAGCGCCGCAACGCGCCAGTGACGTGGTCTTTCGCGGACGCTATCAACGGGAGGGGTACAACGTCGAATGCTGGGCTCTGAGCGGGGAGGGCGATACGGTCATTCCGCTGTTGGCCTTCGTGCCGGCCGGTGACCGTCCTCATCCGGCTGCTATCTGGCTCAACCCCGACGGCAAAGACGTGGATGCGGCGCCGGGGGGCGCGATCGAGCAGTGGGTCCGGCGGGGCCGGCTCGTGCTGGCGCCGGACGTGCTGGGCGTGGGGGAAAGCCGCAATACGGTGGTCGATTATCCGTACGCGGCCCACTACGAGGCGATCCTGCTGGGCCGCAGCCTGCCCGGCATCAACGCAGGCGACATCGTCCGCGTGCTCAACTACGCGCAGCAGCGAGACGACGTGGACACGCGGAACATCATGGCTCTGGCGCGGGAGACGCTGTGCCCGGCACTATTACACGCGGCCGCGTTCGAATCGGGCATTCATGGCATTATCCTTGAGAAACCCCTGCTCTCCTACTACCTGCTGGCCGCCCACCGCTTGTACGACTACGACATGCATGTCACGGTGGCCGGTGCACTGACCGCGTACGACCTGCCCGATTTGATGGCCTGCTGCGCGCCCCGACGCCTCATTGTCATCGATCCGGTGAATCATCTCAGCGAACCGGCCGAACCGGCGCTCGTCGAAGCGCAATACCGGTTCCCGTTCGATGTCTATCGCGCCGAGAACGCGGCCGACAAGATCGCTGTGGTTGGGTCTTTGGAGGAAGCCCGCAAACGTCTCTGAGCGCCTGCTGTCCGTCAAATGCCCCTCGTTATCCATCCCCAAGTCTGCGCTGAGGCTTGAGGATGCCACGCTGAGCGCTGGTCTAGCAAGAAATTAACAGACTGCCAACCGAGACTTAGCGTTCCGGCGGTAGCATTCCTGCGCTTTGTTGACATGGTATCGCAGGAGGCACGCGCCGAATGAACGGGAAGAAGGCCTTCACCTTAATCGAATTGTTGGTCGTGATTGCGACTATCGCCTTGCTGTTGGGCATTCTGTTGCCCTCCCTGGGGCGGGCGCGCGACCAAGGCAAGTATGTCGTTTGCCAGGCCCATATCAAAGGGCTGGGCCTGGCGATTACGATGTACGCCGACGACAACGACGGCTACACGTACAATCCGCGCAACGATGGGCGCTGGCAGGACCTTGGCTTCGGCTCCAATTACACCGGCAAATGGCTCAAAGCGACGGACCCGCTGGCGTACTGGGGGATCGCCTACGCCCCGTACGCGAAGAACCGCAAGGTCTTTCACTGCACCGCGACCCAGCGCGTCGACGACTGGTGGCACGTCGAGGACCAGGAGATTTACAAGTACTGCTCCTATGGGCTCAACGGTTATGCGTGCAACGATTTCGGTGAGCGCGAGCACGTTCGGCTCTGCGATTTCAAGCGGCCGGCCGAGTTCATCCTGGCGCAGGACCACATCGAACAGTTGCTCGACGACAACGCCGGGGGCGACATGTTCTACATCCCCGAAGACCAATCGATCAATCTGGCGCAGTGGCGCTTCGGCAGTCTGTCCCAAGAGTATCCCTACGCGGTTGAAGAGTGTTTTCGTCATTTCGGCAAATCCAACACGCTCTGGCTCGATGGCCACGTCTCTCCCATCAAGGAAACGACGGGCGAAGACATCCCCGCCGCCTGGTACAAGGGCCACTGACCGACCCTGCGAGGATCGATGCCAACTCCCTGGGGCCACGCCGTTTCTCTCGGCGCTGATGGAATGCGCCCGGTGCGTTCGATGCCGCCGGGTGCCATCCCCGAGCTCGCGCTGTCGGGGCATTAGGGTTTTCCATGATTTTTGGTCGCATTTCCGCATCTGACGTGTCTATATAGCAGAAGCGCTTCTATGGTTGGGAACGTTTGTTTCGAAAGGTTGTGTCCCGAACAAAGGAGCTGAAATGCCCGTTGTGAGCCTGGAAATGTGTTCTGTTAGGGGACTCTCGGTGCTCCGATCCGATGGCGAGTTGGTTCGTGCCGTCCTGGGTGGTGACCGGAAGGCGTTTGCGATTCTGGTCCAGCGCTATGAGCCCTCGGTGCGCGCCGTCGCGATGTCGGTACTGCGCGATAGCCACCTGGCTCAGGACGTCGCTCAGGATGCTTTCGTCAAGGCCTACGAGAACCTGGGCCGACTGCGGCGGGCGGGCGCATTCGGCCCCTGGCTCATGCAGGTCGCTCGGCGCAGCGCGCTGAACATCGTACGGAGGCAGCACGAGGCGTCCTCGCTGCGTGAAGATATGGTGGCCGCACCGTCGGCCGGCTTGCTCGACGACGAAAAGGAGCGACTGCTGGCGGCGGTGCTGCAACTGCGGGAGTCGGAGCGACAGGCGGTGATGCTTCGCTATTTCGGCGGCTACCGTGTCGCTGAGGTGGCGGAGATCGTCGGGCGAAGCGTAGGGACGGTAACGAAGCAGTTGTCCAGAGCGCACGAGCATTTGCGCGTGCTGCTCGGGGAGGCTTGAACGATGCGCGATGATATGGAACGCAGACTGGAAGATCTGGGCCGGGTGCTCGGGACCACTGAGTCGGTGGCGCCGGAGGTGATGGACCGGATCGAACAAGTTCCTGGCGGCCAACCTGCCGAAACGAGGACTATGAAGCGTGGATTTTCAGTCAGGAGATTGGTCATGAGCAGGATGAGTAAGTATGCCGCCGCGGCGGTTGTCGTGATCGGCGCTTTCGTAGGATACCAGATCCTCGCCGGGACCGGCGGGATCAGTTGGGCTCAGGTGCGCCAGCAGGTAGTCGGGGCAAACGCGGTGACCTATACGCTCACCGTCACGGCGCCCGAACTCGAAGGCCTGCGCCTGGAGGGGTTTCAGTCGAGCGAGGACGGGATACGGATGGACGCGTATATCAACGGCGAGCTCGTAAATCAATCGTATACCCTCGTGGATGAAGGGCGCTTTGTCACGTTGATGACGGGGCAGAACCTGTACACGGAGGTCAAGCTCACCGAGGCGCTCCGCGACGAGTTGCAGCGCAGCAGTGGCGACCCGAGGGTGATTGTCGATGAGTTTCTCACGGGTCCCTACACGGAATTGGGACGCAGCGAGATCGACGGCATCGCCGTCGACGGCGTGGAGTCACAGGATGTGGCGCTGGTCCCGGCCTTCTTCGCCGGGCCGATGGGTCGTCTGTCGGCGGGATCGCCTATGCCGGACGACGTCGTCGGACGGCTGTGGGTGGATATCGCGACGGGCTGGCCGGTGGAGATGACCCTGGATATCACCGGCGCGGACGGCTCGGAAACCCACGTCGTCGTCACCGACTTCCAGTGGGAGGTCCAACTCGCCCCGGAGGTCTTCGCGCTGGAGATTCCTGCCGATTACCAGGCTCTGGCACAGGTCGATATGGGGCAGTTGGCGACCGGCGCCCAGATGGCCGAGGCTTTGGCGTACTTTGCCGAACTGAGCGGCGGGACCTATCCGACCGAACTTACGCCCGTCGCTATCGTCAGCGAGTTATACGAGATCTGTGATAAGCTGGATGCCGCCGGTATGCTCCCGGAGATCGATGACGACATGATCATCAAGCTCAAGTATGCGGCCACCTATGTCCGTGACCTGGGCGACGAAGGCAAAGAGCCGGTGTACTACGGGGACACGGTGACGGCCGCCGATGCCGACAAGGTGCTGCTGCGCTGGAAGCTGGACGATCAGCAATACCGCGTGATCTTTGGCGACCTGCGGATCGAAGACGTCAGCCCGGAGCGGCTGGCGGAATTGGAAGTTCGGTAAGTCGGCCAAACCCAGACCGCAGGGCCGGCTCCCGTGTTTCGATACCGGAACAGGGGGGGCGGCCCTGCTTGCTATGAGTGCTTGGCGTCATCTCGAAACGGGAGCAATTGGCGCTGCCGGGTGACGACCCAGACGCAGCGCGACAGGGCCTTGCTGTTCTTGTGGGCCCGAACGCGAAAATAGCAGGTGTATAGACCCTCTCTTTGCACGGTTCTTTTGAAGTGGGCATCGATGCCCACCGCCCAAATCGCCAGGCAGCCCTCCGGACGCAGGGCCTGCATGGCCAGACGAATGCCCGCGGGGCTGTAGAGCTGGGCATTGCCGCCGTAGGTCATGGCGTTGGGTCCGTTGTCGACGTCGAGCAGGATGGCATCGAAGGTCGCCGGGGATTCTCGGATTACGTGGCGGACATCGCGGGATTTGACGACGACGCGCCTATCATGCAGCGGATAATCCGTGAGGTGCCCCAGGTGATCGCGATTCCACTTGATTAGTTCGGGCAGCAGTTCCGCCACGATGACCTTGGCCTGCGGGCCCAACAAATCGAGCGTCTCTCGCAACGTGAAGCCCAGACCCAGACCGGCGATCAAGACCTTGGCCCGCGGTTTCGCTTTGATCCGGTCGCAACCCAGCCTTGCCAACTCCAGTTCCGATTCGTATTCGCGACTGGTCATGATCTCCTGCCCATCGAGGGCGATCGAGAAATCCCGATCGTGCTGGCAGAGGACCATCTTCTTGCCGTCAGGCGTCAAGGTCGAGGCTATCGCAACGGTTGGTTTCAAGGGATCAGTTCCATTCGTTCAAGTCAGGGCGCGGGGCGACTCCAGCGGTCGCGCTGCGGCTACAGCCCGCAGCATACCGTGCCCCCGTGCGGGCGTCTATCGCAAATCCGTCAGGATCGAGCTGTGACACTTTCCCGGGGATGTACCTTGAGTTTTCGTCCGACAATGGCTATAATAACGGTTCGGACGGAGCGCCGGCGAGGCCGTTTGCGAGGAGTCGAGACCCAGACGGAATACAGAACATGTGAGCGCTGTTTCCTCAGCAGGCGGTCTTCGCGCGCGTCTGCGTCACAACAGTGAGAGACAACCCTGGCCTGGTGGCGAGAAAGCAGGAACGAGGAGATGGAGATGACAAGGGTATTGGCTGCGGCAATCATTCTGTGGGTGGGGCTTTCGGGCGGCCTGTTACACGCCTATTCCGGCGGTAGTGGAACGGCAAGCGATCCCTATCGCATTGCGTCTTCCCAAGACCTGCTTGAGTTGGGTGACACGCCCGAGGATTACGACAAACACTTCCTCCTGACGGCCGATATCGATCTGGCAGGCCACTCGTTCAATCGAGCCGTGATCGCTCCAGACATTGACCCTCAACGGGGGGCTTTCCGCGATGAACCATTTGCTGGCGTGTTTGCTGGCAACAACCACATCGTTCGCAATCTGCATATCGCCAGCGGAGGGTACCTGGGCCTGTTCGGCTACGTGGCCCGCGGCGCCGTGATCCGCGATCTGGGTCTTGAGGATGTCTCCATCCAGTGCACCAGAGGCCATGCCGGCGGGCTGGTCGGATACCTTCATGGCGGCAGCCTATCGAACTGCTACAGTGCCGGATCGGTGGTCGCGAGTAGTCACCACATCGGAGGATTGGTCGGATACGTTTACCGAGGCAACGTGTGGAACTGCTACAGCAGTGGTCGAGTTAGCGGGTCCCTGGAAACCGGTGGTCTGGTGGGGACTAACGACGCGGGCCGTATCCAAGGCTGCTACACCACGGGAGAAGGCGTTAGCGGCAGCTGGTACGTTGGGGGCCTGGTCGGATTGAACAAAGGCTTCATATCGAGTTGCTACAGCAGCCAGGCGGCTACCACCAGCGGGTCGTATGCCGGCGGCTTGGTCGGGTACAATCTCGGTAATGTTTCCGACAGCTACGCGACTGGCGCCGTCCAGGGAGGTATATCGGTCGGGGGACTGATCGGGCGGAGCTATTTGAGCGTGGCCAACTGCTATAGCACGGGCACCGTTTCCGGCTCCTCCACGGGCGGGCTGATCGGCTCCAATCCGGACGGGCGAGGCGTCAGCAACTGCTTCTGGGACAAGCAAGTCTCGAGATGCAGCCGCAGCGCCGCTGGTACGGGCCTGACAACCACGGCGATGCAGAACCTCGGCACATTCGTAGGTGCCGGCTGGGACTTCGTGGGAGAGGAAGGCAACGGCCTGGGCGAGGCCTGGCAGATGCCCGACGCCGGCGGCTACCCCCAGTTGAGCGCGTTCCATGGAAATGAGCCCGTCTTGCTCCGTGGCCAGGGCACGGCAGCCGATCCGTATATTATCACCAGTCCAGAGGAACTGGCGAGCGTCAGACATCAACCGGATGCGCACTACCGCCTCGATGTGGATCTGTCGCTTTCGGCAGTGACCTGGACCGTCGCGCCCATCCCCTTCTTCGCGGGCCACTTCGATGGCAATGGTCACTTGATTCGGAACCTTCATATTCAGGGGGCAGGATACCTGGGGCTGTTCGGGTTCCTGGGTGACTCCGCGGTCGTCATCAATCTCGGTCTGGAGGATGGCTCGGTTCAGGGCAACGGTGATTTCGCAGGTTCCCTGGTTGGCTACAGCGCCGGTCGCACAGCCAATTGCTACAGCACCTGCGACGTCACGGCCGCCGAAGATGTCGGCGGTCTGCTCGGTGCCCTCGATAGAGGGACAATCACCAACTGCTACTGTACAGGTGTTATAGCCGGGAATTCCCACGTCGGCGGACTCGTTGGCATATTCTCGCGGGCTACGATGCAGGGCTGCTACAGCACCGGTGTCGTTTCCGGGGGCCTTGCGGGAGGGCTTATCGGCGTCCACGGCTACCTGGGACACATATCGGGCTCTGTCTGGGACATGGAAGCATCCGGATTCAACGGCAGTGACGGTGGGGCGGGCCTGAGCACGGCTGAGATGATGACCCCCGAGATGCTGGCGCTGAATGGCTTCGCCAACGATCCCAACTGGGTGCTGGCCCCGGGGCAGGATTATCCGCGTTTGGCCTGGGAAGGAACCGACGGACAGATCGTTCCCGATGCGCCGATCGACTGGCTCAATGGTTCCGGCACGCCGGACGCACCATTCGAGATTGAGACTGTAGCGCAGTTGATCAAGATCGGCAGGTCCAGCGTGCTTTGGGACCGACATTTCGTCCTCGTTGCCGACCTGCCCCTCGATCCCAATCTGCCGGGCAATTGCCTCTTCGAGCAGGCGGTAATTCCATCGTTCACAGGCAGTTTTGATGGCAGCCTTCACAAGATTCACAATCTCCACATCGATGGTACGAGGCACCTGGGATTCTTCGGAGTCCTGCGCGAGGGAGCCAGCGTCAGCAACATGGTTCTCAAGAACGCGTCCATCGAGGGCGACCGCGATAGAATCGGCGCCCTGGCCGGAGAAGTCCGCGAGGCGCGCATTACCGGGTGTTCCACGACCGGAGTGGTCTCCGGTGTCGATTTCGTCGGTGGCCTCGCCGGCCACGTCGAGGATAGCGACGTCACGGCATCGCACAGCACCGGACGTGTCTCCGGGGACGATGCGGTCGGCGGCCTTATCGGTCAGATCCTGCACGGCGAGGTGGAGTCATGCTACACCGTTTCCGATGTCTCGGGCGACGGTTACATGGGTGGACTGATAGGTTGGGCCGAGTCGAGCACCGTGACCATGTCTCGCAGCACGAGCCAGGTCTCCGGACGTACTGTGATCGGTGGGCTGGTGGGGGACTTCTCAGATGGGACGGTGGATCGGTGTTACAGCTTCGGAGCCGTTGCGGGCGACCTCTATACCGGCGGTCTGGTGGGGCACTTCTCTACCAGTACGGCCATCAATTGCTATAGTCGGGCTCAGGTGACCGGAAGCCGATCCGCCGGAGGATTAACGGGATGCAACGCCGCCGGCACGATCAGGAATTGCTATAGCACCGGAGCGGTTACGGGAGATAAGGATGTCGCCGGGCTGGTCGGGGGAGGATATAACCCGGCGGAGGTCACGAACAGTTTCTGGGATGTGCAAACGTCCGGGCAGAACGGATCCACCGGCGGCACCGGGAAAACCACGGCTCAAATGCTGGACCAGGATACCTACCTCCAGGCCGGCTGGGATTTCACGGATGAGACTGTCAACGGGGCCGATGCCATCTGGGAGATGGTTCATTCCAGCAGCTATCCCCAACTCGCGTGGCAAGGCGATACCGTCTCCCATGTCGTCACCGAGGATTTCGAGAGCGGTAACCTGTCGAGTTTGGGCTGGGCGCCGACCCGCGGCAGCCAGTCCTGGCGTGTCACCTCCGACGAAGCCCATACGGGCTGCTACAGTGCTTGTGCCGGAGAGGTAAGCGACGACGAGAGTTCTCTCCTGATTCTGACGCTTGATTGCATCGGCGGAGACATCACCTTCTTCGTCAAGATTTCATGCGAGAGTGGCTTTGACAAGCTTGTCTTCCGCATCGACGGCAGGGTTGTGGACGAATGGTCCGGTGAAGAGGGTTGGGTTGAAGCGTCATTTCCGGTCCAGGCCGGCCACCGTTATTTTGAGTGGGAGTACGTGAAAGACAGCTCCGTTTCCGGCGGTGAGGACACGGCCTGGATCGACGACATCACGTTCCCCGCAGAGATGTGAACCGTTGTCTCCGGAGCGCTGACACGAGCGGCGCTCTCAATAGACGAGGTCGGCGGTGTCGACTTTGCCGCTGAACATGCGGTAGGCCCAGAACTGGTAAATCAGCACCAGCGGGATGAAGAGGATCACCACGCCCAGCATGACTTTCAGGGTCATCGGGCTGGAGGTCGCCTGGGAGAAGACGATACTGTTGGTTTCGGGTTCGATGGTCGAGGGCAACATGTTGGGATACAGGCCGATGATGCCGAAGAACGTCACGGCCAGGATCATGCCGGCTGAGGCGAACCAGGCGGCCCAGAGTCGCCCCTTGCCGAGGAACACCTTTACTGCCACCAGCGTCGCCACGGCCAGTACAGGCACGACCCACAACAGAGGCTCGCTGAGATAGTTGTCGTAAAGATCCGTGGCGACCGCAGTGAGAATAAGAAACGCCGCGGCCAGGATCAACAGGGCGATCCAGATCCCACCGGCGGCCCGCACGGCGCGCTCGTGCAACTCACCTTCCGTGCGAATCGCCAGCCACAGAGCGCCGTGCAACAGGAAGATGACCAGGAAGAAGACGCCCCCGGCCAGGCCGTAAGGATTCAGCTGGTTCAGAATCGTCCCCTGATGGACTCCGTCGACCAGTGCGACGCCGCGGAAAATGTTGGCGAAGAACACGCCCAGTAAGATGGCCGTCAGGACGCTGCCGCCAAACTGACAGATATCGCAGAGTTGCCGCCAGGCGGGCGAGTCGGCCTTGCCCCGGAACTCGAACGACAGCCCGCGCACGATCAAGGCCAGCAGCAGCAGCGTCAGCGCCTCGTGGAACGTGCTGAACATCACGGCGTACGTTTGGGGAAAGGCCGCGAAGGTCACGCCGCCGGCGGTGATCAGCCAGACCTCGTTGCCATCCCTGAGGGGGCCGGTCGCATTGTACATCGTGCGACGCTGCGTTTCATCTTTCGCCAGAAACGGCAGCAGCGCGCCGACGCCCAGGTCGAAACCGTCGGTCATGAAGTAAATGGCCCAAAGCAGGCCCCAGAGAAAGAACCAGACTGTCGCCAGTGTCATGTTGGGCTCCTGAAGCTAGCCGGCAGAATCGCTTTTGGCGGGCTCGGCGCTGACCTCGATGGGCAGTGGACCGCGTCGCGCGTGTTTGACAATCAACCAAGCGGTCGCTGCGGTGACGAGGGTCAGCAGGACCGTCAGAGAGACGAGTGAGAAGCCCACTTGGTAGGTGCGCAGGCCTTCGGTGACGCCCTCGCTGGTGCGCATCACGTTGTAGACGATCCACGGCTGGCGGCCCACCTCGGTAAGAATCCAGCCGACGTTGCAGGCGAGAAACGGCAGCGGGATGAACCAGATCAGCGCGGTGAGCAGCAGCGGGGTCTGCTGGAGCTTGCGGAGGCGCAGCCAGGACAGTGCCAGCAGGCCCAGCATGGCCATGCCGATCGCGACCATCATGCGAAAGCTGACCATTGTGATCGCCACGGGCGGGCGATCTTCAGCCGGGATATCGGCCAAGCCCGTCACCTCGCGATCGAAATCCTTGAACGCCAGGAAACTCAGCACGCCGGGGATGCGTCCGAACTCGATGGCGTTCTTTTCATTGTCTTCGTCAGGCCAGACGACGAGCGTGATCGGCGCGCGGGTCGAGGTCTCCCAGTGCGATTCCATCGCGGCCAGCTTGGCCGGCTGGCGTTCGGCGACGTTGGCGCCGAGGAAATCGCCCGCTCCCACGACGGCCAGTGTGAAGATCGTGCCGGCCACGAGCGCGATGCGGAACGACTTGCCGAAGAACGCCGTTTCGCGTCCGGCTCGCAAGTGATAGGCGCTGATCCCCAGCACGAAGAATGCACTCAGCGCGATCGAGGCACTGACCGTGTGCAGAATCGAGAGGATCGCGGTCGGATTCAGCACGACGGCCCACAAATCTACCAGTTCGGCCCGGCCGTTGCGGATCTCGTAGCCCACCGGGTTCTGCATCCAGGCGTTGGCCGTCAGGATCCAGAAGGCCGATCCGCACGACGCGATGGCCACGAGCCACATCACGATCGCGTGCGCCCAGGGCGAGAGCCGCTTCCAGCCGAAGATCCAGACGCCGATCATGGTCGATTCCAGAAAGAAGAAACCGGTCGCTTCGATGGCCAGGAGGGAGCCGAAGATGTCGCCGACGTATTGGGAGTAGCGGGCCCAGTTGGTCCCGAACTGAAACTCCAGGACGATGCCCGTGACGATGCCGGCCGCGAAGTTGATCAGAAACAGCTTGCCCCAGAATTTGGCCATGCGCTGGTATTCGGCATTGCCCGTGCGGGCGTAGGCCGTCTCCATCAGCGCGATCATCAGGGCCAGACCGATCGTCACGGGGACGAAGAGGAAGTGAATGAACGGCGTGATTGCGAATTGCAGTCGTGAAAGAAACAATGCGTCCATTGTGTGCGTCTCCTGCCCCAGCAGTGCCTGTCGTCGGACCCACCCCGTGAAACCGACCCGGTCCGAAGTCAGTATAGTCGATGTCGGTCGATTCTCAACCAGTCTTCCCTGTCGTCCACGCCGGGCAGGCGGCGCTGTGTCGTCTCCTGCCACAACATCAGGTGTGCATATTGATAAAAACGGCGTAGATGTTGACGGCGATAATGACCGAGCAGACCACGCGCGTAAGGTTAGGGGTGAAGACGGTGATCAGCCAGACGGCGAAGACTTGCAGTGCTTTGCCGAGCAACGGGCCCCAGACGATTCCACAGGCATAGGCCAGCATCCGGACGACCGTATTGGACTCGTGATGGGGACCGATCCGGCTCATGAAGTAGGTGGTGGAGATCGCATCGGCCAGCGCCGTGTAGATCAACAGGAGGAACAGCAAGCGATACCGGGTCCAGAACAACCCTCGGTTTGCTGCAATATTGATGTCCGTGTCCAGCACTCTCATCGGTGGTCTCGTCCAGCATGGTCCGCGCCAGGCGGGGTCAGGAAATTCGTGCCCGTCGGTATTATTTCGTTGCGGCACCGGATAAGTTCGCGCTTTTGCGAGGCGACGGGCCCCAAAAAGACCGGTCGCCGAGGCTGGTTGTCATGTCGCGCGCGGCCCTGCTGGTGGTTGGTTGTGCTGAATCAGTCGGCGATCTCGATGCTGACGCGGTTGCTGACCACTTCCAGACCCTCGAAGATGAAGGCGACAGCGATATCGTGATACCCTGGCGTCAGGGGCAGCCAGGACGCTCGAGGCAGGATGAGGTTTAGATCGGCCAGTTCGGTATCTGGGGCAAAAGGCTGGACTTTCGCTGTGGCGGTCTGGGTATCAGGCCAGCGATACCAGCGGCCATCAAGCCAGATGCGATCGGCTTGCACCGGCTCGGAGACATCGAAGGCGAACAGACGCTTGCCCTGGTTGCGCAGATCCAGTTTGAAGGCCACCCTGGTGTTGACGCTCCAGAGACGCCTGGCGGGCCGCAAGCGGGACTGCAAGCCCTGGATCTCGGGGCCCCACGTCGGGGCGATCCGGACGCGCGGGGCAGACTGACGGGACGGTGTTTCGGTCGACCGTCGGCACCCCAGAGACAGAAACGGGGCCAAGACGAGCATCACCGGGATCAAATAACCCACTTTTCTCATAGGCATCCTTCCAATGGACGGCCCCGCCAGGGCCACACGCCGCATTATACGCAAGGAGGCCTGGCATGCCAGCCTGTTTCGCCGGATGGCGCGCGATAGGGCCGGTCGGACGCGGGCCCGGATGCCAACACGCCCCATTTCAGTAGCCAATGGCTCGTGCAGACCTCACTTTTCTACCGCTTATCCACCAAATGGCGACGAGGCCCACCCGATCGATCCGCTGGGCTCGCCCGGCCCAAATCCCTGCGGTTCTGATGGTGTTTTTCAACCTCCACAGAGCGGCCTTCTGAAGTGCCTTCTTGTAAGGCATTGTTGCAAAAGATTTTATGGCGGGCGGTTAAGGCCGGGGTTTTAGGCAAGATCGCGGGAACCGTTTCTGCGGCATACGTTTTGCATGGCGGCCGGCGAAACTCCTGACGAGATACGACATTCGGCTCGAGTTTTCCACCGCTTTTCCACAATCGGGGGTATCTGCTCAGACTGTCTTGCGACGACGCGCTGCGGGCGGCGGGAAAAGTCCGCAGACGTCGCTTCGGGACTCCCTGGAGCAAGGGATGTCACTCGATCGTGAACGCGGATGGTCGCAGAAAAAAAGCTCGGTGTATCCGATAATATTGGGCCTGATCGGCCGGGCCGGAAGCTTCCGTCGGCACCGCTCCAATTCTCTTGACATTGGGTCTACAATCGGGTAGACTAACCTTCGTAGATCGCCTCGAGCGATCAACTCTAAATGGGGGGTGCTCATCGCTTTCCTTCTTGGGCACTCATAGAGAGTTTTGGCTTTTTGTGATGTGATGACTTGATTTCATCCTTGGGGGGGTGTCGCTGCAAGTCGTCCGGGCCGGGGATGCAGGACCAGCCGTATTGGCAGGTCGTTCATCCACGGTGATGCCGACGGTCCGTTCGCACCTGACGACGCACACGATCTCCTCCCGTGCAAGGGTACCATCCGAGCCGCCGTGGGGCGGTGACGTCGGGTGGTTCCAGGGGGTGTGGTGACATGGGACGACTGACAACGGGAACGATGCTGCTGACGATGCTGCTGACGTCGTCGTTGCTTCCCGTCCCGGCGGCTCGCGCCGACACAGTCGATATCGTCCACGACGGGTACGGCGCCTACAGTGCCGCCACCGTATGGGGAGCAGGCCAGCAAGGCAACGTTGCGATGGCCGGGGTGTATATGCTCAACAAGACCGGCAGCACCGGTATCGGCGACACCTGGTCCAATGGTCTCATTCCGGGCTTCTGCATCGAATTGCACGAACCGGTCCCGCAAGTGACGAAGACGTATAATGTTGGTATGCCCGACGATACCTACAACAGTCACATCGACGACGTGCTGGGCAGCGAGAAAGCCAACTATCTGCGGGAGCTGTGGGACGCCTATTACGATCCGGCCTGGGCCAGTGGCGGTTCGTACACCGAGCAGCAAAACAGCGCAGCCGAGGCTTTTGCCGCCGCGATCTGGGAAATCATCAACGAAGACCTGCCCGCGTCACCGCTCGACTGGGATGTCACGATCGACGGCACACCAGGCAGCGGTGGGTTTTACGCCGAGAATCTCGACAGTGCGACCGCCAACAAGTGGCTACACGCGCTGACCGGAACGGGGGGCAAAGCCGATCTGCTCGTGTTCAGTTACGGCGGCAGCCAGGACTTCCTGGTGGCGGTGCCCGAGCCGGCGACGATTGTCCTGTTGGGCCTGGGTGGATCCCTGGGGTTGTTCGGCCGGCGCCGGCGGCGGACCTGAAACACGACCTGTGAGGCGATGACCGATGAGCCAGCATAGACTGGGTGACATAGGAGGAGAGACGATGAAACGGTTCCTGACGTTGATGGCCATCGTGGTGACGATTGGAGCGACGCCGCTCTTGGCGGGGACGGAGACGCCGCAGAATATCGTGGAGTTCAGTCCGGCCCCGAACACCGCGGGCGGATGGTCCTACAACGGTGCGGGCGTCCTGAGTTTCGACCAGGATATTGTCATCGACACGGGCCTGGGCAGCAATTACGACGCGCTGGTCGGCGCCCACATCTATTTGCCCACCTTCGAGCTCACCGGTGTTCCGAACCAGCCCTACACGCTCACCCCCCTGGGGGATGCGAGTATCACCATCACCAGCCCTGACAACAGCACGGTCTACTTCACCGGAACGCTGGGCCGGGGCGACCTGCTGACGATGGGCACGACCGCGGGCGGTTTCACTGAATTTACGATCGACATCACCGACAGTTTCATTACGCACGAAGGCAGCACGTTGGGCTCGGCGGCCTTGGCGATTCTGGAAAACCTGCAATTACCCGCGCTCGATTTTGAACTGTCATTTCAAGGCGGAAGTGGCCCGGGCTACTACAGCTTCGCCCAGATGCTGGACGGTGGCTTCAGTGGCTCCGGTGGTTTCAGTGGGGCCATCTCGGTGCCGGAACCGGCAACGATAGCTCTGCTCTCGCTCGGCGGCCTTGCCTTGGCCCGCAAGCGCCGAACGAAATGTTGACATGAAGTCCCCCCTTTATGTTGGAAGGACGGGCCGTGGCGTCTCGAGCGCCACGGCCCACGATTTTGCGCCGCGCCGGACGTCTCCCTCTCGGCCGGAGAACCATGTGGGCGGGACGTTGGTGGCTGAGGGACCGAGTTAGCGGGTGCGTCGGGTTGACTGGCCCGGCTTTCGTTCTACCGGGATAATGTAGTAGGGGATGCCGTTGAACTCCTTTCGGCGCCAGCCTTTGGGGTGGTGCTGGCTCCGTGGGGTTCGTTCCGGAGGAACGGGGGCCGCGCGACGCCGGGGCGGGGTGGACTGCAGCTTGCTCTCCAGCGTCTTCACACGGTGTTCCAGGGCACTTATTCTGTCTTCCAGACGCGCGACCGAGTCATCGTGTCGTTGTGCCGGATCCGTCGCTCCCAGAGCCAGGAAAGCCATGGCAAGGAGCACAACAGCAACAAATACTGGAGCTTTCATGGTATATCTCCTCATGCTCCTGAGAAAGAAATGCCGGGAATCCCTCTGGTTGGTGCCGTGCACCCAGTGGGGCGTTTTCCCTTCTGTTGCCCGTCAAGAGCAGACACTTCCGATTACAAGAGGCATTCGCCGGTGGGACGGTAACGTGCGATTGCGTTCAAGGCCCAGCATCCAATTCGACTTGGTTGTGGTCCCGGAGCGGACGGTGTGGATTTTCGGTGTGGCCGAGCCTCATATGCCTTGCGTAATCGGGCAGAAAGTGGCAGCATGGTGGGGATGAGACTCGTGCATGTGGCTGGGCAGGGATGAGGATGGTTGCAGAGGAGGCTGCGGTGGGGGCCGGGAGCGGCGCCTTCCGGGGGCCTGCTCTGAGCGACTTGGGCGCCGGCTGGTATCGCGGCGGAAAGGAGTGACGAGCATGAGCGATCCGAAGCGATTCTGGGGACCCGTGCTGACTCTGACGGTGCTGTTCTGTGTCCTGGCCGCAGTGGCGTGTGGGGTGGTTCCGGGAGTCCGCGCAGGGAGCATACCCGCCATTGGCGGCCTCGTCTGGCACGTGCTGGGTGCGATTCAGTTGCTGGTGACAAACGTCTATGGCCCGGTCGCGGCGCGCGTGGGAGAGGCTACCACGCCGGGGTTGGGCGTGGCGTTCCAGGTGGCGTTGAGCGCGCTCAGTGCCCTTATGCTGGCGATCGCGATTTGGTATCCGTTCTACCTGGTTCGACAGCGATCCCGCCAGGCAGCCAAGGTCTCCGACGCACCGGCCTCTTCGCCTCAGTAGCGGCGGCCAACGCCCAGCGAGACAGACGGGGCCCCTCCATCTCCGCGGTGCTTGTCCTTGCGATTCTGACGCTGACCGGAACCTAGCGCGCCTTGACCTTCACGATCAACTCAGCCATAGCCGGTTCGCCGGTCTCCGGGGTCGCCTTGATTGCGATACGATACTTGCCGAGCGCGGCGTCCGTCGCGGCTGTGATCTTGAGCTCCACATCGGGTTTGTCACTCGCTTGGATCACCAGATTGTTGGGATCAATGGTGAGGTTTTCCGGGACGGTGATGCGCAGGTGCACGTCTTGTTTGAAGTAGTCGCCTCGCTTGAGCGAGATCGGAGTCGTCTTGACGTCCCCCTGATCGAGGTTCAACGTGAGGCGCCGAACCAGAATCTTGAACCCCTGCTCATCTTCCATCGCCCCGCCCTGGGCACTGCTCGTCCGACAGCCGCAGCAGAGGCTCACCAGTGTCAACGTCGCCGCCAGTGCAATTACAGCTCTCATCCCTTTTCCTTTCCTGAAAGTCATCATTCGACTCACGTTCGTGCCACGCCCTCTCCGGGCCGCAACTGCTTTTCGGGCAAAATAACGACCTGGGTCGTTTTCCGCCAGCGGAAAAGATGCGTCCCAGGCCCGACTACCTATTCTGTGACGATACGGTATAATCGGTTCATTGCGGCGATATCTTGACTGACCGGGTGGTTTGGGGCGCCAAATTATGAAGATAGAGAGAGGTGTGATAACGGTCATGGTCGTGCTGGGTATGCTGGTACCCTGTCTGGCCCGGCGGTCTGCCCGGCCTTATGAGGCAACGTGGGAGTCGCTCGACGCGCGGGCCACACCGCGGTGGTTCGTGGACGCGAAGTTCGGCGTCTTTGTGTGTTGGGGCCTGTATTCCGTGCCCGCCTGGACGCCCAGAGGGCATTACGCGGAATGGTACCAGTACTGGCTGCGGGAGAAATCGTTCGAGGGACAGGTGACCGAGTTCCACGCCCGCACGTACGGGGCCGATTCCCAGTTCCGCGATTTCGCGCCGATGTTCAAGGCTGAGTTATGGGACCCGGACGCCTGGGCCGATCTGTTCGACAGGGCCGGCGCCAAGTACATCGTGCTGACCACCAAGCACCATTCGGGCTACACGCTCTGGCCCAGCGCCGAGGCCGAGCGGACCTACGGGGCCAACTACAATCCGGTGAAGGTCGGACCTCGGCGCGATCTCGTCGGTGACCTGACAACGGCGGTGCGCGCCAGGGGCATCAAGGTCGGGCTCTACTACTCGCTGTACGAGTGGTACCATCCACTCTGGCAGAGCGACAAGGCGCGCTTCGTGACGGAGCATCTGTTCCCACAGTTCAAGGACCTGGTGACACGGTATCGGCCCGATCTGATCTGGGCGGACGGCGAATGGGACCTGCCCTGGCAACAGTGGCGCAGTTGCGAACTGCTGGCCTGGCTCTTCAACCACGCGCCGAACGAGAAAGACCTGGTCATCAACGATCGGTGGGGCAAAGGCGTCCGGCACCAGCACGGTGGATTCTATACGACCGAGTACGGCTCCGGCTTAGACGACGACGCCCACCCCTGGGAAGAGAATCGGGGGATGGGACATTCCTACGGCTACAATCGCGCCGAGAACGCTGAGGATTACCGGTCCGCGCAGGAACTGATCCTGATGCTGATCGACGTGGTCAGTCGCGGCGGCAATCTGTGTCTGGATATCGGGCCGCGGTCCGATGGCACGATCCCGGTGGTTATGCAGGAGCGACTGCTCGCGATCGGCGCCTGGCTCGACACCAACGGCGAGGCCATCTACGGCACGCGCATGTGGAAGGTGCCCTGTCAGTGGAGTGCGGGGACTATCCCGCAACTGAAACGCGGCGAGTACATGTCCCGGTTCAATATCCTGGAGCAAACCGTCGCTCCGCCGGCCGGACAGGCGCATAAGGAAGTACTGTTTACCTACAAGAATGGCACCCTGTATGTCATAGCCCCGAAGTGGCCTGGCAGGGAACTGCGTCTAAGAGACGTCCAGCCCGGCAGCAACACGACGGTCACGTTCCTGGCCACCGGCGCGACGGTCCCCTGGCGCGCCGAAGGCAGCGACTTGATCGTTGCGTTGCCCGAGTTCGATCCCGATGAACTTGGCGATCAACACGCGTATGTGTTTCGCGTGAGCGACATCTCACGATAGGCCGTAGTTGTCACGGCCGAGAGAATCGCCAAACGCTTCATGTCATTCGTCCTTTCATCGCGTTGGCGTCAATCCTGTAGGGGCAACCCCCTGTGGTTGCCCGGACAGGTGCCCCGGCGCGCCGGGGCACCTACGCCAGCGATGTCCACCACCGGTTATCCAGGTTCTTCTTGATCAATGCGCAGCGCTGGGCGACGCATTCATGCGAATGCAGTGGGTCGGCCGGCGTGTTCGTCACGTAGTCCAGCAACTGCTCGACGGTGGTGGTCGCGACGTGAGTGCGGGTGTCGGATGAGCCGTAATAGATGAACACGTCGCCATTGTCACGGGCGACCCAGCCGTTGGCGAAGACGACGTTGGAAACGTCGCCCACGCGCTCGGAGCCGCGCGGGGCCAGGACATATCCACCTGGCTGGGCAATCACTTTCCAGGGCTCGTTCAAGTCGGTCAGGAACAGATACAGCACGTACCGGTAGCCGGCGGCCGTGTCGCGCACGCCGTGGGCCAGGTGCAGCCAACCACGCTTGGTCTTGATCGGCGTTGGCCCTTGTCCGTTCTTGCCTTCGGTGATCGTATGGTACGTACAGCGATCGATAATGGTCTCTTCGGTGATTTCCGCATGTTCGATGTCGCCGCACAGGCCCCAGCCGATCCCGGCGCCGGTCCCGGTCGATTTAAAGTCGGCCATGGGGCGGGTGTAGAACACGTACTTGCCCTCGACGAATTCCGGATGCAGGACGCAGTTGCGCTGCTGGGCCGAGGGCGTCTTGAGATCGGCCAGGCGCTGCCACGTTTTGAGGTCGCCCGTGCGGGCGATACCACTGCGGGCGATGGCGGCCGACGGGTCTCCTGGCTGGTTCGGATCATGGCGCTCGGCGCAGAAGACGCCGTAGATCCACCCGTCCTCGTGCTGAGTCAGCCGCATGTCGTAGACGTTGGTTTCCTCCGGATCGGCCGGCGGCATCTCGACCGGATAGTCCCAGAAGCGAAACCCGTCGATGCCATTGTCACTCTCGGCCACCGCGAAGAAACTCTTGCGGTCGGCTCCTTCGACGCGGGCGACCAGACAGATCTTCCCGCTCAGTTCGATGGCCCCGACGTTGAACGCGCTGTTAATCCCCAGACGTTCGCAGAGCAGGGGGTTCGTCTTCCGGTCGAGGTCGTACCGCCAGAAAACAGGTGCGTGGGATGCAGTCAACACAGGGTGACGGTAGCGCTGGACGATGCCGTTTGTCTCTGGAAGTTTCTCATTGGGCCGGGCGATCAAGGCTTCGTGGTCGGCCAGGAGTTGCCTGACGCGGGCGCTGTATTCGGTTTCCTGCATGGATTCACTCCTGTATTCGTCTACGTGATCTGGGCCAGTCGCTTGATGATCTCCAGGCACGCCCGCACGTTGTGATAGGGGCTTTTCCACTGAGAGACCTTGGGCTCGTTCGGGTCGGGTGTCCCGTCGGGACGTATGCGCCAGAACCACTCGCCGTGTTGCTTGTTGACGAAGTACTTTTCGATGTAGTCCCACGCTCGCCGTGCCGCGTCCAGGAACGCTTCATCGTTGGCCAGGGCATAGGCGTTCAGAAAGCCCACGACCGCTTCGGCCTGGGGCCACCATTCGCGGTTGGGATCGGTGATTTCCCCCGCCTGTCCGGCGTAGAACAACCCGCCATCACGGTCGAGGCCTTCGGCCAACGTCACGCGAGCGAGGCGCAGGGCCAATGGTTCGGCGCGTGACGTCAGTTCGGCATTGCCCAGTACCTCGGCGGCCTCGCACAGCAGCCAACTGGCCTCGATGTCATGCCCGAAGGTGTAGTCGGCCGACTGGGGCTGCCACGACGCATCGAAAAAGTGGTGCAGATGGCCCGTATCAGGGTCGGCGATGCGCCGCTGGAAGAGGTCGAGCAGTTCGGCCAGACGTTCACCGAGCGAGGTATCGGGCCAGACGCGGTAGAGATTCGTGTAGGCCTCCAGCAGGTGGAGGTGGTTGTTCATGGATTTTTGCGCGTCCATGTCCTTGTCGCTGAGGCGCGAATCCTCGGCGGTCGACCAGTCGCGGTTGCAGACTTCGAGGTAGCCGCCGTCCTGGCGATCGTGGCTGTGGATCTCGATCAGGTTGAACAACTGCTGGGCATGGTGGAGGGCTGAGCCCGCCCCGAAGGCCTGGTAGTGTTCGGCCAGGGCGTAGATGCAAAAGGCCTGGCCATAGATTTTCTTCTTGTCGTCGACGACGTTCCCTTCGGCGTCGAGCAGCCAGAACGCTCCACCCTGCGTGGTGTCCCAGAAATGGTCCTTGAGATAATCACTGGCCCGTTCGGCCAGGTCCCAGCAGCGCGGGTCTCTCGTGAGTCGATACGCAGCCGAAAAGGTCCACAGCAGGCGGGCGTTGAGAATCAGACCCTTCGGCGCCTGGGGATCGATGGTCCCGTCATTCGCCGTACGTCCGATGAAACCGCCATGGGGCTCGTCTATGGCCCGTTCGAGCCAGAATGGCAACAGGTGGTCGTTCAGTTCATGCCGGACGGCGTCGGCAAAACCATTCAAAGATTCGGGTGGCATAGTGCTTCCTTATTCAACGGCTTTGGGCAGCCGATTGTATCAGTTGGCTTTTTGGAAGATAGAGGCGACCGTCAGCACCAGGCTGAGTCCTCTAACGGCAGACCATCGTAGCCGTGACGCGCCGAATCTCAAGTCCTTTTCTGGACCGGTGGCAGAGTCGTACCGATGGGCGAGTTTTCCTGCGGGTCGAGGCGGGGCGCGCAAAAAGAGGGAGACAGCCGACCCCCCTTGGCCTTGCAGCCCGGTCTGCCGTCCCCCCTGGAAAAGAAGGAAGGAGTCTTATGAGCGGGACTTTGCCCGCATAGATCTCTGGTTGCTCCTTTCACCTAAAGTATAAATCACAATTCGGCCGCTTCCAAAAAAGCGGAGTGGAACTTTTTGGGAAGCGCCGTTTTGCTAGGTGTGGCCGCGTTGGCGCGGGCCCAGCAGGACGATATCGCGCAGGGCCTGCTCGCTGCGGGCGGCCTTCCATTGACGCTCGAAATCGGGGTCTTGGACGATTTGAGCGATGGCCGCCAGGACGCGGAGATGGAAGTTGCGCTGGTCTCGGGTCCCGGCAATGACGAAAATCGTCTGGATCTGCGGCGCTCGCTCGGAGAAGCGAATGCCCTGTCGGCTGCGGGCAATGAGCAGGTCGAATTGGTCCGTCCCGTCGATAAGAACGTGAGGGACTGCGAGGAAAGGACTCAGCACAGTGCTGGTTTCCCGCTCGCGTTTGAGCAGGAGATCGCGCAGGTACTCTGGATCGCGGTCAAGCCGTGGGGCCAGTTGTGCGGCCGCCTGAGTGAAGAAGGCCTCGACGTCCAGCGGCCGATCGACGTCCAGCACCACCGCGCGTTCGACGAGGGTGTCGAAGCGATCCAATTCAATCTCGTCGCGTTCCCGGACGATGGACTTCAACTCGCGATCCAGTGTCCCGTCGATCAACTCCCTGGCCAGGACGCGGCGGACCAGGTGTACGAGGGCTGAGGTCTTTTGGGCCGTGCGCCGGCCGTAGAACCAGTAGATGCAGAAGCCCGCTACGATCAGCAGGCCGGTGATCATGAAGGCATCCTCGCCCATCTCCAGGACGACGAAGGCCAGACCGAGAATGGTCGCCAGTTGAACCCAGGGATACAGCGGCGCGCGGAAGCTGGGGCGGTAGTTCTGCAGGCCACTTTCCCGCAGCACGATGACCGACAGACTGGCCAGAAGGTAACCCAGGACGAAGACGGTCGAGGCCGCTTCCACCAGGATGTTTACCTTGACAAACAGGGCGATCAGAATCACGGCCCCCGTCACGGCGATCGCAACGATCGGGGTCTGGAAGCGCCGGCCCACGCGGCCTAAGCGCCGAGGCAGTAGCTGGTCATGACTCAGTGCGAAGAGATAGCGTGACGCAGTCATGATGCCGGCATTGGCGGTCGTCAGGAACGCCAGGGCGGCCGCGATCCGGATGGCCAGTTGGCCGGTCGGCCCGAGGAACACCCCGGCCGCGTCGCTGATGGGGGTCAGCGAATGGTCGAGTTGATCGGCACCGAGGACGCCACTGGTGACCAGGATCATCAGCGTGTAGAGCACGACGATGATCGCCAGCGCCAGGGACATCGCCAGCGGCACCAGCCGGCCCGGATTCTTCACCTCGCCGGCCACGCTGGCGACGTTGAGCAGGCCGCCGTAAGAAACGAAGACGAAGCCCGTGGTGGAGAAGACGGCCTGGAGCCCCAGGGGCGCGAACGGCTCGAAATACTGGATGCGGACCTGAGGCAGTCCTCGGACGACGAACCAGAGCATCAAGGCCAGCAGTCCGCAGACCAGGATGACCTGGAACCGGGCCGCTTCTCGGGCGCCCAGGATGTTGATCCCGACGAACGCCAGGGCCAAGACGACCCCAACGACATAATGATTCATGCCGAGCAGGGGGCCTGCCAGCACGGCCAATCCGACCAGGGCAAAGGCGCTCTTCAGTGACAAACTGAACCAACTGAGCAGGCCCGCGACGGTGCCCATCGCCGGACCCATCGAGCGGGAGATGGAGAAATAGTCGGCTCCGGCTTTCGGCATGGCGGTCGTCAGTTCGGCGATGCTCAGCAGACCGCCCATGGCCAGCAGGCCCGCCAGGAAGTAAGACAGCACCACGGCCGGCCCGGCGCGGGCATGGGCCAAGCCCGGCAGGATGAACAGTCCGGAACTGATCATCGTTCCCGAGGCGATGGCAAAGACATGAATCAGTCCCAGGTTCTTCGTCAGTTTCACAGAGCCAGCCACCTTTCGTCAGGGTCTCCAATATCCTTGTTGATGACCATACGCCGGTGAGGGGCCGGTGTTTGCTCTAAATCGCTGCCTTTGCGGCAGAAATGGCGATTCCCGCCGGTCTGGATGCTTGACGCGGCGGCCGAAGAGCGGTATTCTAACCGTCTTGGAGAACCTTGCTAGGGATGGTGACCGGGCTGTGTCCTGTCGTGTCACACCTTTTTTTGAATGATTCCAACATGGCCAGCGTGCCGAACGATTTGGCCGCCAGTAGATGAGATTCGGATATGGCGAAAGAAGTTGAACCACCACAAGATCGCTTCGAAGAGATGCCGATTCTTGACGAGCTCAAGAATTCGTATCTGAACTATGCGATGAGCGTCATCGTCTCGCGTGCCCTGCCGGACGCGCGGGACGGCCTGAAACCTTCGCAGCGGCGCATCCTCGTGGCCATGAACGATCTGAACCTGGGGCCGCGCAGTTCGCACCGTAAGTGTGCGAAGATCGTCGGTGATACCAGCGGCAACTACCACCCGCACGGTGACCAGGCCACCTACGGCACGCTCGTTCGCCTGGGCCAGGAATGGAACATGCGGTATCCGCTGGTCAATCCGCAGGGCAACTTCGGCAGTATCGACGCCGACCCGCCCGCGGCCATGCGTTATACCGAAGCCCGCATGGCGGCCCCCGCCATGGAAATGCTCCAGGACATCAACTACGACACCGTCGACTTCATTCCCAACTATGATGAGACGCGCAATGAGCCGGTGGTACTACCTTCGCGTTTCCCGAATCTACTGGTCAACGGCTCGACGGGCATCGCGGTGGGCATGGCGACCAATATCGCGCCGCACAATCTGGGTGAGGTCTGCGACGCCTTGCTGTTGCTGATCAACGATCCGAACTGTGGCTTCAAGGATATCATGAACGTTCTGCCCGGGCCGGATTTCCCCACCGGTGGACTGATCTGTGGCAAGAAGGGTGTCGTTGATGCCTATACCACCGGTCGCGGGCATCTGAAGGTGCGGGCCAAGACCGAGGTTGAGTCGACCAAGCGGGGGCGGGAACGCATCATCGTCACCGAGATTCCTTACATGGTGGTCAAGACGACGATCGTTTCGAAGATCGCCGATTGCGTACACAGCGGGACCGTCCCGGAAATTGCGGACGTGCGGGACGAATCGGACCGGCACGGACTTCGCATCGTCATCGAACTGAAGAAAGACGCCGATTCGGAAATCGTGCTCAACAAGCTGTACCGCTATACGTCGCTGCAGACCACCTTTGCGATCGCCAATATCGCGCTGGTCAACAACCAGCCCGAGACGCTCAACATCCGCGAGATGCTTCAGTGTTTCATCGACCATCGCAAGGTCGTGATCCGCCGGCGGAGCCGTTTCCTGTTGACGCGGTGCCGCAACCGGGCTCACATCCTCGAGGGTTTGATCCTGGCGGTGACGGACATCGATGAGATCATCGACATCATCAAACGTTCTCCCGATGCCCCGACCGCCAAGCTGAATTTGATGAAGAAGCCGCTGCGCCTGATTGAGGTCGCGACGCTCAAGAAACTGCTCCCCGAAGAGTTCATTCAGGCCAAGAGCAAGAGCGATCACTTCCTCACCGGGCCCCAGGCCGACGCGATTCTGACCATGCAGTTGCAGCGTCTGACCGGCCTGGAGATCGAGAAACTGGCCAAGGAGTACGCCGGTCTGGTCGAGCAGATCAAGGGCTACGAGGCCATTCTGTCCGACGAGAACGTCTTGCTGGACATCATCCGCGAAGACCTGCACGAGATCAAGGGCAAGTACGGCGACGCCCGGCGCACGCAGATTACCGGTGCGGTTGAGGTGCTCGACGTTGAAGACTTGATCGCCGAAGAGGACGTGATCGTCACCGTTAGCCATAGCGGTTACATCAAGCGAATGCCGACCGATACGTATCGCCGCCAAGGGCGCGGCGGGCGCGGTATCATCGGCTCCGACACGAAGGAAGGCGATTTCATCAAACACTTGTTCATTGCCTCGACACACGACTACCTGCTGATCTTTACGGATCGGGGCAAGTGCTACTGGCTGCGTGTCTTCGGCGTCCCGGCCATGTCCCGGCAGAGCAAAGGGCGCAGTATCGCGAATCTACTGAGTCTGGGCAGCCAGAAGATCGCCTCGATCATTGCGGTCAGCAGCTTCGAGGACGAGGAAGGCGGGCCGCAACGGCAACTCGTGATGGCCACCAAGAACGGAATTGTCAAGAAGACGCGCCTCAGTGCTTATGGCAACCCACGTTCCACCGGGGTCATTGCGATCAATCTTGATCCCAACGATGCCCTGATCGGTGTGGATCAGACCACCGGCGAAAACCACATCATTTTGGGTACTGCCGAAGGGATGACCATTCGCTTCGACGAGCAGCAAGTCCGCTCGATGGGACGGGTCTCGCGCGGTGTTCGTGGCATCAACCTGCGGGGCGACGATGTTGTCGTGGGCATGGTCATCGTCGAAGAGAAATCGGCGCTATTCACTGTATGCGAGAACGGCTACGGCAAACGCACCGGCATCGACAACTACCGGTCGCAAACCCGCGGTGGCGTCGGCCTCAAGAACATCAAGGCCTCCGCCCGCAATGGCAAGGTCGTGGCGCTCAAGGCGGTTCAGAACGACGACGACCTGATGCTGATCACAGCTAACGGCATGGTCATTCGCACCGGGCTCGACGAAATCCGGTCCATCGGCCGCAACACCCAGGGGGTCCGCCTGATCAACCTGAAGGAGGGGGACAAGCTGGTGGCGGCCGAGAAGATTGCTGCCGAGGACCTGGAAAATGAGGACGAGGCCTGAGCTCCATAGGTCCTATAGGACCGATTGGACCGATTCATGAATGAACGCATTTACGTGATTGCCGGCAAGGAGTCGTCCCGGGTCAACGCCCGATGCCAGGGGTTGCAGGATCAGTTGCTGGACCCCGAGCAGCGCATGACGGGGCTGCTGTCGGTGGAAGGGGCCCAGATCTCTATTGCCGAGGTCCTGGACGAACTGCGGACGCTCCCCTTCCTGGCGGATCGGCGCGTGGTCGTCGTTCGTGAGGCCGATAGCTTCGTGACGCGCTACCGGCCCGCCTTGGAAAAATACTTAGAGAAGCCCGCCTCGACCGGCATCCTCATTCTGACGGTGGGTAGTTGGCCCAAGAACACGAAACTGGCCAAGAAGCTGCCCAAGGTGGGCCAGCTCATCGAGATCGTCCCGCCCAAGCGTCACGAACTGCCCAAGCACCTGATGCAATACATGCGCCAGACCCACGGCAAGACGTTGGATCGTGGGGCCGGCGAACTGCTCGTCGAACTGGCGGGCGAGGATTTGACTCAGCTCCAGAATGAGGCTGACAAGCTGGCCCTTTTCGCGCGGGACGAGAAAGCGGTCTCGATCAAGCACGTCGAGGCTCTGGCCGGACACAACCGTGTCTTCGGGGCCTTTGAGGTGATCGACGCGATGATCGCCGGCCAGCCTATGCAGGCCATTACGCGCCTGCGCAACATGTTCGCTGAAGACAAGAGCGCCGAATACACGGTTGTCGGCGCGTTCGCCTACCATCTGCGGCGCATGTTCGGCGCTCGGGCGTTGCTGCAGAAGGGTCAGACGCCCGTGACGGTGGCCCAGAAGCTGCGCATCTGGCACAACAAGGACCGCTTCTTCTCGCAATTGCGGCGGACGTCGCTGGAGCAGCTCGCTGGGTACATCGAGCAACTGGCCGCCATCGATTACGCCGTCAAGACGGGTCAGGCCAAGACCCAGGTAGCGATGGAACAACTCGTCCTGAAGCTGGCCGGGTAGGAATAGGTCCAATAGGTCCTATTTGAGCCATAGGACCTATGGCTCAGTCGAGCCAGTTCTCAGATTGTTTCCTGTCAAACCCCAGAAACGCCGAATCCACATCATGCTGTTCGAACGCTTTCCGGGCGGAGACCTTGTTGGTATTGGCATAGCAGTAGACGCAGCCGTGTGGGCACGTGTTGTAGGTGCCGATGTCCGAGCTCTCTGTGCAGCCGCACTCGGGGCGCGTGCCCTTGCTCTTGTGCGCGAAGCCTCCCGGATAGAACAGCCGCTCGATGAGCGCGCCGTCAATGCAATGAGCCTTCGCAATGCGTTCGCCCAACAGATAGTCGCCGCAACAGGAGTGCATGGTGATGCCATGATCGGCGGCGTTAATCGCCAGCCGATTGGCCAGGTCGATCTTCGCCTCCACGCCTGGGTCGATCACCTGCACCCTCGTGGTTTGTTCCAGTTCCTGGAAGTTGCGCAGGACCTTCCCATAGCGGGTAACGAAGCTGAAATAGCAGCGCTCGACGACGCCTTCCAGGGCCTGCGCCAGCTCGGCAAAGGTTCGAAGATAGAACGTCTCGTCACTGATGGTCGACAGGATGATCGGATCGAAGCGCCAGTTGATGTGCGCCGGTGAGTAGCGTTGGCTGAGGAGCTTCAATGTCTCCAGGGCTCTCGCTCTGTCCACCTGGCTCTCGAATACCGCCGGCAGGGCGGTCACTGTGTAGTTGAAGTAGAATCGGTAGCCCAGGCGATCGAGTGTTTCGAGATGGTCCAGGAACGGTGTGAAATCTTTGGACCAGAAGACCAGGCAAGCCACGTCATCAGCCGCCAGGGACACGCGATACCGCTGGCCGCCGAAGGGATTGACAACGCCCGCGAAACCCGCGCGGATCCGGCCCATGAACCAATCCCCATAGAACGCTGGGATGTCCGTTCGCCGCGAGACCGAGATGATTCGCTTCATCGCATTCTCTTCCGATGGGGCAGGTCGTGACTCTCCCCAGCCATCCTACCGGATCGGACGCGTCGCCACAAGGGCGCCACGGGCCCTTGTTACACCTGTCGTTTTCAGCCAAAAATAAGTAGTTTCCACAATTGTCCGGACCCGCCCGGATTTCTAAAATAATGTAATTGCGGTTTGCGAGGGATAGGTGGCGGGCTTCGCAGTGGGGCTTCGGTCGGGGCAGATTTCTTCCGCGTTGTTCCCAGTATTCTCGTCTGCGTGACTTTGCCTGGACCAGGTGTCACCGGGGAGGGACACCATTTTGGGTTAGCATGGAGTGGTCTCTGCGGCACCTCAGCGTTCGTTGCGGAGCCAGGAACGTCCGAGAACCCCGTATTCCTTGGCGCGCCAATCCAGCCTGCGCGCCGTCGTCAGTCGGTACTTCTGGCCGCTGAAACAGCCCCACCTGTGATAACGGACTGTTTATGGGGCGGCCGGCAAACCACATTTCCCTGCCGTTTTTCGTTTAAGCACACGCCAGCCTCGACCGAATTGTACGCGTAGGGGTGCCCCCGAAGGTACGACCTTTGCACATGGAGATTTATGAGCCAGAGCCCACGACAAAAACGACTGCGTCTGCTCGTGAAGAAACTCAACAAGGAGCGGAAACGACAGGCGAGCCAGATTGATATACTCTGCAACGACTTCATCGGTGCGCACCGCAGCTTCGTGAACCGGCTGAATGGTATCAGTTTCGCCGCCTCTTTCTATAAGAATCTGCTGGGCGAAAGCGATCTGCGCCGTCTCCTCCTGCGGGCGGGCCAGTTGCTGGGGAAGGAAGTGCCGGGAGCGAACATCACCTTCTTCCTGCGGCAGCCGGAGGGCTGCCGAGTCCCCACATTCGAAAGCCATGAGGCCCTGCTGATCGACAATTGTCCTCTGGAAGACCACTTCCAGCCGGCGCTCGTGGACAACATTTGCAAGGCCAACCGCCCCTGCAATTTCGACGATCTTCTCGAGATGGGTCTGGAAGGGAATCTCACCGACCTCAATGACGTCTCGATGGCCACCCTGCCCTTGAACGATTTGGGGCGGGCCTTGGGATTCATGCTCATATATCGCCCGATGCCGTGTCGGCTAAGGACGGATGAACTGCGCCATGCTGGTCTGATAACGTGCGGTCTCTCGCATGCCATTGCAGGCTGTCGTATGCCCCTGCATTGCGGTCACTAGACCACGCACCGCCGGCTTGGGAAGGGGCAGACCTCAACACGTTCCCGTCCAGGCACCGCCACCGAAACAACGCCCCCCAGGAATTCACTTGTATTTTCCGTCGTCATCACTCATAATAACCCGGCCCATGTGCTGATCGATCAGCGGGTTTGAGGCGGCCCGGTCTGTGGCCGGTGACTGCCTTGGAGTCGTTGGTCAGGCGCGTTGGGATTCTATCTCCGAAGAACCGGTAGCGGTCAATATCAGTTGGAGAGATCAAAGATGAACGAAGGGCCGGTCAGCCAAAGTCATATGATCGAAACGACCGACTGTCTGGAAGCAGTGGGGGTCTTCCGCGGCTGGAAGAACTTCTTTTTTCTGATGGTCGTGATCTGTCTGGTGCTGGCTCAGGTGTCATTCTGGCTTGTCGATTTGGGGTTCGTTTCCATCCCGGCCGAACCGGCTGAGGTCTCGACTGTTCCGGGAGCGATGGGGACACCGGTGGTAGCCGATCCGAATGCCTCCGCTCAGCCGTTGGAAGCGGACGGTGGCATATTCAGCTTTCTCGGCAAGCTCAACTTCGGACATCTGGCCCGCACGATCGACGTGGTGGACGGGATTCTGATCGTCACGGCCGCGCTGTATTGCATGGCCATGTTCTTCAGCCTGATGGTTTCCCTCATCGGACGCCTCGGTGGGATCAACCACATCTCCCGAGCTTTCTTCCTTTCACTAATCATGCTCGTCCTGGTCGTTCCGTGGCAGCGGCTGCTGGAATCCAGTGTCATCGGGGTGATCTACACACCCAGTGACTTGGTCACGTGGTACTCGGCCCAGAGCGAGAACGACAGCTTCGTCGGGACGATCCTGTACTACCTGCGCTTCACCGGCTACTGGCTGGTCGTGATGATGTTGGTGATCATGTCCCAGACCCGCAGTGCCCGCTGGACCAAGAGCATCCTCCGCCGCCTCGAAATCATCTAGACCCTGGACGGTTTGTGAGCGTGACAGGCAGATGCGCGTGAATCGTGCGTGCTGTGTCAGGCCTCTATTCCTGTAGACTGATCGAGGCTGTTCTTCTACGTATGAGTCGAGAGACTGAAGGTACTGGGCGTCGAGGGCGTGGGCAAAGTCGGGGGCAGAGGCGATGGTGCCTTGGTTTTGGAGGAAGCTGGCGGTTTGGCGCAAGCTGGCGACGATGGTCTCGTCCAGGGTCAGCGCGTAGCGATGTCTGGCCATAGCGCTGTGTGCTACTTGGGGTGTCAGACCGGTGATTTGGGCGAGGGTTTCCGCTGTCTCGTTCGGCGCGGACTGAATGGTCTCCTCGGCTCTTTGCAGAGCGCGCAGGAACCGGACGACGTCTTGGGGGCGGTCGTGCAGTAAGTCACGCCGCGCCAGGATCAGGATTGGATAGGTGTTGCCCAGACCCCCCATTGTGGTCAGTTCGCGGGCTCCGCGCATCTGGGCCAGGGACGGCGTCGGCTCGCTGGCAACGAACGCGTCGATGGAGCCTGCGGCCAGGGCATCGGGCATCTCCGCCGGCGTCATATCCACGATGCGAATCTCGGCAGGGTCCAATTGCCGCGCGGCGAGTAACAGGAGAAAGCCGCCGTACGTTGATGTACCTTTCTTGATGCCCACGGTTTTGTCACGCAGGTCTTCAACGGTCTCGATGGGGCCGTCTTGGGCGACCATAAGGCGGTGCCGATGTTCACCTTGCCCGTGACTGGCGATGATGACGAAACGATCATCGCGGGCGACCGTGATGAGGGCGGTCGTGTCCCCCATGGTGCCGATGTCGGCCGAGCCCGAATAGAGGGCTTCGGCGCAGGCCGGTCCGCTGTTGAAACGAAACGGCTGGATCGGAAGCTCTTCCTCGGCGAAAAGGCCTCTCTCGACCGCCACGATGCATGCCGCACTGCCGATGCGATTCTGATAGGCAAAGCGGATGGCGTCGCTGCCATTGTCGGCAGGGCGCGACACCGCCCATATCGCCAAGCCCATCACGAGGATGCCGCCGAGGATCAACGCGATCACTTGCCTGCTGAGTGTCTTTCGCACGTTTCGACTCCCCCGTGAGGTGCCAGGCAACAGGGCATTTCATCGAGTACGTCACGCAGCTTTGCTATGATTTGATGGAGATCCGTAGCGGTGCGCTGACGCGGCCGAGGTACCTCAACCACCACCTCGCCGTAGATGCTCTCCGGAGGTGGCCCCATGACCACGACGCGGTCGGCCAGGTAGGCCGCTTCTTCGACGTTGTGCGTGACGAACAGTATCGTTCGACGGTGCCGTTGCCAGAGGCGCACCAGTTCGTCCTGCAACCGTTCACGGCTGTTGGCGTCGAGGGCCCCGAACGGTTCGTCCATGAGCAGCGCTTTGGGTTCCAGCACGAGCACGCGCGCCAGGGCCACGCGCTGGCGCATCCCGCCCGAGAGCGTGTGGGGATAGACCTCTTCGAAACCGTCCAGCCCAACCAGATGCAGAGCGGCCGCGGCGGCCCGGCGTCGATCGATCTTGGGCATGCCGGCCGCGCGCAGACCGAACTCAACGTTGGCACGCACCGTCAGCCAGGGGAACAGCGTGGGGTCCTGGAACACGACGCCCCGTTCGGGTCCGGGTTTGATCACGGCCTGTCGCTCGAAGAGAATCTCTCCTGTCGCGGGAGGTAGAAAGCCGGCGATGAGATTCAGCAAGGTGGATTTCCCGCAACCACTGGGCCCCAATACGCAGACGAATTCGCCTGCGCTGACGTGCAAGTCGACTGCACTGAGCGCGGTGTGCTCCGCGAGATCACCGGTCCGCCGATACCGTTTTGTCACGCCTTTCAGTTCGATCATGATCCGCGCGCAAGCCCCCAGCGTTCAATCGTACGCCGTTCCAGGGTGGCGAAAAGAACGCGTTCGACGAACAGTCCGACCAGGCAGATGATGACGAGACAGGCGAAGGCCGAGGCGTAATCCAGCGTCCAGCGGGCCTGGATGATGCAGTAGCCCAGTCCGGTTCCGGTGCCTACGATCATTTCGGCCGCGACGAGTACGCGCCATCCGTTGCCGAGTCCGATCCGCAGGCCACTGAGAATCTGAGGCAATGCGCCGGGCAGGAGTACGCGCAGCAGCAGCGTCCCTCGCCGCGCTCCCAGCATGCGCGCGGCGCGGAGGTAGGTGACATCGACACACTTGGCCCCGGCCAGGACGTTCAAGGCCACCGGCGCGAACGCAGTCACGGCGATCATGAACAGCGTTGCCCGCTGGCCGATGCCAAACAGGAGCAGGGCCACGGGGATCCAGGCCAGGCCGGGGATCAGTTGCAGGACGTGGATGATGGGAATGGTAATCCGTTCGACCGTCCGGCACCAGCCGGCAATCAGACCGTAGGCAATGCCAGCTCCGGCCGCGAGACAGAAGGCCACACCCCAACGGGCCAGACTGTGCAGGACGTGTTTGTAGAGCGTGTGGTCGGCCATCGTTCGTCCCGCCAACAAATGGCCCAGCGTGACCGCCGTGGTCCAGGGTGTGGGGAAACGGACGCCGCGCGCGTGCGAGACACCGAGCGCCAGTGCATACCAGGCGACCAGCACGATCAGGGCCGGGAACAGAGCCATGGTGATTCGTCTTTTCATCTTACCACACCAACATTGTCTGCCAGCGCAGGTACGTGGCTGTCTCGTCACGCGGCGCGTCATAGTAGCTGCCGGGGACGAAGACTTCGCAGAGTACGTGCGTACTGGCATGGCGATTGATACGGTAGCGGGCGGAACCCGTCACGAGGTGTCCGCGAACGTGGCCGTCATCGCTGAATCCAGACGTTCCGGCAAACGGGTTTTCATCACGAAACATGGGGCAGTAATCGGAGGCCAGGCAGAGCCTGTTGGTAGGATTGCCGGTCCAGCCGAATTGGAAGCGATGGAAGTTCGACAGGTGGCCGAGTTGTCCTTCGACCGAGGCGATGGGGCCGAAGATGTTGACCGGATTCTCGCCGTGCCGCCCCCAGAGGACGTCAAAGGCGCCGTCCGGATCTCGGTCGCCACTGCGGTACTCATAGCCGGCGCGGAGCGTGCTGTTCCAGGCGTCTTGCAGCGAATACGACAGCAGCGCGATGCCGCCCAGTGCGTCTACGTTGGTGCCGTTCTTACGACCGAACTGAGGGGCCATCTCCGCACGATATTTCCATCTGGCGTTCAGTGGGCCGGCGGCGCGCACGCCGAACGTGTAGATATCCGCATCGCTGCCCTTGACGAGCACCTTATCGTTGTGCTTGTAGATGAAATAGGTGTCCAGTTCGGTCTTTGGCGCACGCCGGTTCCGGGCGTAAACAACGACGCCCGTGGCATCTTGTTCGCTCAGATCGAGATCGGCGTCGTTGAACGGGCGGGCCAACCACGAACTGTTGCTGTGGTTGCGCAGATAGATCAGGTCGAGATCGCTGTCCTTCTCGTCCAGGGCCAGCGTGGTCCGGACCGCGTCGAAGAAATTGCTGCGCGACGAATCCAGCGGTGTGCCTCGGCGGACCAGCCAACCATCGCCCAGGCGAATATCCTGCCGTCCGGCGCGGACGCTGACCGGCCGTGGCCCGGTTCCCCTCCAGTCGAGGTAGAGCTGGTCGATCAGTGCCTCGTCGCGCGCAAACTGCTCGTCGAGGCTGTCGGGTTGCGAGAAGTACCATGGTTCCGTGGCCAGGCGGCACGCCAGCGTGACATTGTCCGTCGGTTTCGCCTCCGTCCAGAGGCGGGCGCGAAACCGGTAACGCCATACGTCGCTGCTGGTGGCGTCCTCGTCATCGAGTTTGGCGTTGTCCAGGTACTCCGAACGCAGTCGTAGATCGGCGCCCCAGGTCATCCCGGGGAGTAGCGCGTTGACGCTCTTCTTGAGAGCGCACGCTTCGCAGCCCGGTGGACAGTCGTCCACCTCGGCGCCGGCACCAGAGTAGGTCAGAAGTATCATCGTCAGACTCATCGATACGAATCGCCGCGGAAGGTCCCGCTGTCGGTGCTGCACGCGTGTCTCCTATTTTTCGGTCGCTTGGATCATGGCCAGGATCTCCGTCAGTGATTGGGAATAGTCGGCGAGGGTCTTCGACCATTTTCGCAGACAGGCCCGGCCGGACCGAGTGAGTCGATATTGCCGTTTGGCCGGCCCACGCTGGGCCAGATCCCAGGTGGAGGTGACCAGGCCGCGGTCCTCCATGGACTTGAGCAGTCGGTAGAGGCCGGTCGGGTCCGGCGGGTGACCCCTAAACATGGCCATCTCCTGGAGACGTTGCGCGAGCAAATACCCGTGCAGTGGCTCTTGCGCGAGCAACGCCATCACCGCCGGCTGGAGCAGCCGGGCCAGGGTTTTGCCCGTACAGGCACACGCGTCGAATGGCATTAGACTTACTCCTGTAGTAGACTTGATCTACTATAGCCCCTGGTGGCTGCCTGTCAACCGACAGTTCTTGTTGATTTCCTGTGCGGCAGTCGCCATCGTGCCTGAACCTGTGATGTCGGCCAACGTAGGGTTTGAGCTGGGTTTCAGCGCCGCCTTGGTTCGACGCTTGGGCATGGCTTTACAGGACGGGGACTTTGGCTATACTGATACGCTTATGGCTGTGATAGATGCAAACTCGGTGGGCTTGGTTCAAACGCAGACAGCGCGCGTGGTGGAGGCCGATGCGCCTTTGTCGTTGGAGTGTGGCAAGACATTGGGCCCGATCGACGTGGCCTACGAGACCTATGGCCGGCTCAATGAAGCGCGGGACAACGCGGTCTTGATCTGCCATGCACTGAGCGGCAACGCCCACGCGGCCGGCTATCATAGTGAGAACGATGCCAAGCCGGGCTGGTGGGACGGCATGGTCGGTCCGGGCAAAGGGATCGACACCGACAAGTATTTCGTGATCTGCTCGAACTTCCTGGGCGGCTGTAGCGGCACGACCGGCCCCTCGTCGGTCAACCCGGCCACCGGCAAGCCCTACGGCCTGGACTTCCCCATCATCACGATCGCCGACATGGTGCGGGTCCAGAAGCTGCTGCTGGAGAAGCTGGGCATCGAGCATCTGCTGGCGGTCGTCGGCGGCTCGATCGGCGGCATGCAGGTGCTGCAGTGGTCGATCGCCTATCCCGAGATGATGGATGCGGCCCTGCCTATCGCGACCACCACACATCTCGGAGCGCAGTCGATTGCGTTCGATGCCGTGGGGCGAAACGCCATCCTGGGCGATGCCGATTTCGCCGATGGCCAATATCACGATCGGAAGGTTCCGGCCCGGGGTTTGGGGATCGCCCGCATGATCGGGCACATCACCTATCTGTCGGAAGAGGGGATGCGCCAGAAGTTCGGACGAGAACTGCGCAGCGCCGAGAAGTACAGCTACGACTTTAACTCCGAGTTCTCCGTCGAGACGTACCTCGACTACCAGGGCCAGGCTTTCGTCGACCGCTTCGATGCCAACAGCTACTTGTATATTACGAAGGCATCCGATTACTTCGATCTCGAACGCGACCATGGTTCGCTCAAGCAGGCCTTCACGGCGACAAAGGCTCGCTTTCTGGTCGTGAGCTTCAGCAGTGACTGGCTGTTCACGCCTGGCCAGTCGGAGGCCATGGTCGAGGCCCTGGTCGCCAATGGCAAGGATGTGAGTTTCTGCAACATCGCTTCGTCCTACGGCCACGATGCCTTCCTGTTGGAAAACGAGACGTTGGGATCGTTCATTCGTTGTTTCCTGGCGGCCACTCAGGCCGGTCAGGGCGTCGGCATCGGCGGCGTTTGCTGCGACCGGAACGCTCCGGCGCTGAGCCACTACGAGCAGGCCCATCGCGCCCGCGTCGACTACGAACTTGTCGAATCGCTGATTGCGCCTGACAGCACCGTGCTCGACGTCGGCTGCGGGGACGGTGAACTGCTCGCCCGACTCCGGCAGGATAAGCACATTGATGGCCGGGGGATCGAGTTGCAGCAGGATCTGGTGCTCGGAGGTGTCTGTCGCCAGGTATCGATCATCCAATACGATATCGAGCGCGGGCTGAGCAGTTACGCGGACAAGCGCTTCGATTATGTGATCATGTCCCAGACCGTGCAGACCGTCAAGAATCCCGAGAAGGTGTTGAAGGAATTGCTCCGCGTGGGGCGCAAGGTGGTTGTCAGCTTTCCAAACTTCGCGCATTGGCGGTGCCGGATGCAGTTGCTGTTGTCGGGCAAGTCGCCGATGACTCGGCAGTTGCCGTTCCGCTGGTACAATTCGCCCAACATCCATTTTCTTTCTCTGCGGGACTTCGATGAGATGTGTGAGCGGCTGGGCATCCGGATCGAAAAGCGCATCCCGCTGGTCAAGACCAGTGCGAGCCCGGTCCGAGTGGCTCCGAATCTGTTCGCCGAGCAGGTCATTTACGTCACGAGCAAGGATTAGCAACAACAGGAAGACATACCATGGCAGATCTCGAACGCATCGGCGTTTCACTGGACAGCGATCTTCTGGCCGACTTCGACAAGCTCATTGCCCAACAGGGCTATCAGAGCCGCTCGGAGGCCTTGCGGGATCTGGTGCGGCAGCGTTTGAGCCAGGAGAGGCTCAGTGACCCCAAGGCCAAAGCCGTCGCGGCCGTGTTTCTCGTCTACGACCACCATGCGGCCCGACTCACCGAGAAATTGGTCGATTTGCAGCACTCGCACTTGTTGCACGCCATTTCGTCCATGCACGTCCACCTGGACCAGCACGACTGCCTGGAGATCATCGTGCTGCGCGGCCAGGTCGGCGAGATCAACCGCGTGGGCGAGCAGATCCTGAGCATGAAGGGCGTCAAACTGGGCCGGGTCAACCTCATGGCCACCTGAGCCAGTTCGCCCAAACGCCGGGCCCTGTGCTCCGGCTCGCCACGCTCCGCGTGGATGACACCAGGTGACCGACCCCGAGCTACTCACAAATCGCGGCACCGTTAATCCCTGTGCTCTTCTTGACCCGCTCGCGGGCCTGTTGTTACAATTGAATCAGGCTCGAAGTGCGGCTGAGACTAGAGCCTTCGGCGGTGGCCTGCTCTTGCGCCGGCCATAAGAAACACACGGAATCTTGAACTGTGTCGCGAGGCAACGGTTAGGAGGTGTCTGGTGTGTAACCGATTCCGACCGGCTTCTTCCCTTCATCTTTCTACCTAAGGAGGACGATCATGCGCCGAATATGGGTCTTTCTGGTCTTGTGCATCGTGGTGTTGGGTCTGATCGGTGAAGCGGCTGCTGATCTGGCAGGGTACTGGAATCTGGACGAAGGTGCCGGCAATGTTGTTCATGACCGATCCGGTAATGGCAACCATGGCACCATATACGGCGCCACCTGGGGCCAGGGGTTCTTCGGCGGGGGGCTTCAGTTCAATGGCGCGGACAATTACGTGGAGATTCCCACCTCCGACAGCCTGGAAATCGATGAGACCGTCAGCGTCGCGGCCTGGATCAACTGGAACGACGCCGGCGACACCTGGCTGTGTATTCTGGCCAATGGCCAGCAGGGCGGTCCCTGGGAAAACTACGGGCTCTTCGTCAACCGGACGTCTCGCTTCGTCTACTTCACCTTGTCGCTGGACGATGCGCACGTCACCCAGCAGACGCCCAACAACGCGATCGAGTCGGGCCGGTGGCAGCATGTCTGTGCGACGTGGGACGGCGCTGCCGCGCGCATCTACGTCGACGGTGCCGTGCTGCTCGACCAGGCTCAGAGCGGCGCTCTCACTGCTCCGGGCCTGCCTCTGCGGCTGGGACATCGCAACGGCAGCGCTCACTACTACAACGGCATCATGGACGACGTTGCGGTCTTTGACCACGTTTTGACAGAGGCAGACATCCTCGATGTGATGGAAGGCATTGCGCCGGCCGAACTGGCGAGCGAACCCAGCCCGGCCGACGGCGCTGCGGATCTGCCCCGCGCTACGATGCTCGGTTGGACTCCGGGCGAGTACGCTGCGACGCACGATGTTTATCTCGGCACCTCGTTTGAAGATGTCAACGCCGCCAGCAGGATGAACCCGTTGGATACGCTGGTCAGTCAAAGCCAAAGCGACGAGACCTGCGACCCGGGGCTCCTGGAGTATGGCCGGACATACTACTGGCGGATCGATGAAGTCAATGCGGCGCCGGACAGCACGATTTTCAAAGGGACGGTCTGGAGTTTCACCGCCGAACCGCTGGCGTATCCGATCGAAAGCATTGTCGCGACCTGCAACGTGGCCTCTGAGGAAGGGGCAGGCCCTGAGAACACCGTAGATGGCTCCGGCCTTAGCGCCGACGACCGGCATTCTGTCGATAGTAGCGACATGTGGCTGGTCAGCGGTGCCGGCGCCGAGACGATTCAACTGCAATACGAATTCGATCGGGTTTACAAGCTGCACCAGATGCTCGTCTGGAACTACAACGTCGGGTTCGAATTGATCCTCGGTTTTGGCCTCAAGGACGTGACGGTCGAGTATTCGGCCAATGGCACCGACTGGACGACGTTGGGCGAGGTGGAGTTTGCCCAGGCCACAGCGCGCGCCGACTATGTCGCCAATACGACGATTGATTTCGCCGGGATGGCGGTCCGCTATGTCCGGCTGACCGTCAACACTGGCTATGGCATGATGGGCCAGTATGGGCTGAGCGAAGTCCGATTCCTGTACATCCCGGCCCATGCCCGCGATCCCGAGCCGGCCGACGGTGCGACCGAGGTGGCTGTGGATACGATGTTCAGTTGGCGCGCCGGACGAGAGGCGGCTGCGCACGATGTTTATTTAGGCACTGATATGGCAGCCGTGACGGACGGGACAGCACTGGTTGGCAGTGTCGCCGGCAGCCGCTACCTCTCCGGCGGGCTGGACTTCGGACAGGATTACTACTGGCGCGTCGATGAAGTCAATGAAGCTGAAGCGATCTCGATCTGGCAAGGTACCCTCTGGAGTTTTGCCAGCCAGGAGTTCGCCGTGGTCGACGACTTCGAAGAGTACGACGACGAGGACAATCGTATCTACGATACCTGGGTTGACGGTTGGATCAATGAGACCGGATCGACGGTTGGCTATCTGGATGCGCCGTTTGCCGAGCGGACGATCGTACACGGCGGGCGGCAGTCGATGCCTTTGGAGTATGACAATGCCGATGCACCGTTCTATTCCGAGACGTCGCGGATCTGGGCAAGCGCTGCGGACTGGACGATCGGCGGCGCCGACTCGATGCGCCTGTACGTTCAGGGCGATCCGAACAACGCCGCGGAGGTTCTCTATGTGTCCCTCGAAGATAGCGCAGGCCAGGTGGCTGTGGTGTCACATAGTGATGAGACGGTCGTCCAGAGCGATACGTGGGTTGAATGGCAAATCGCGTTGAGCGAGTTCGTGGGTGTCAACCTGGCGGGCATTGAGACGGTATACGTGGGTGTCGGTGACCGGGCCAATCCGACCGCCGGCGGCGCTGGCACGATTTTCGTCGACGACATCGGCTATGGCCGTCCGGCCCGTGCCGAGTGACCCCGGCGGTTGGGCCATTTGCAGCTATTGGATGGGGCGTGGTTCCGGTGAGGCGCCATCGGAACCACGCCTTCCTTTCTGGGGAGGAGGGCAACTTTTCGGCCTGAATCGGTATTTTTCTGCGCTTACTTTCGCCTCAAATCCAGACAATAAGGTAGGAACAGGGCATCGCAGGCTCAGTGAGGAGCATGGTCATCGAAGCGCAGAGCGAATGGGTTCGAGCCGCCTTGGGTGGCGATATCGACAGCTTTGGCAGGCTGTGTCAGTGGTACCACTCCGCCCAGGTGGCCGTCGCGTACAGTGTGCTCGGAGACCATCAACTGGCTGAAGACGCGGCCCAGGAGGCGTTTGCCCGGGCCTTGGTGAATCTGCGGAAGCTGGACGATCCGGGGCGGTTCGGGCCGTGGCTGGCCCGGATTTGCCGAAACGTGGCGATCGACATGGCCCGCGCCCGACTGCGGCAAAACAGGCACGACAACAGCGTGACGGCACGCAATGACGACCGCGACGAGGAAACCCTGCGCGCCGTGCGCCGGGGGATTGACACGTTGCCGATGGCGATGAAGGACGTCGTGATCCTGCGCTACTACGACCATTGCTCATATGAACAAATCGCCGACGTGCTCGGTCTGCCCCGGACGACGGTCAACGGCCGGCTGATGCGGGCCAAGCGCAAACTTGCCAAATATCTGCGCCGACAAGGCGTTTTGGAGAATGAGCCATGAAGGCCGATGACAACGACAAGAAGCTTGACGACCTGATCCACACGGCGCTGGAGCACGATGGTCCGACGTTCGATTTTCAGCGTTGGAAAGGGCAGCATCAAGCCCAGGTGGATCAATTTCACGCTGAAATCGCCGAGGCGCGGGTTCGGGAAGCACAAAACGGTCATTTCATCAGGTTCATTCGCAGACGTCCTGTTGTCAGGTGGACCGTTGCCGCGGCGGTCGTTATCGTTTGCCTGCTGATCGCGGCGTATCTCGCCGGTTCGTTCCATGTCACTGCGCCTGCTTACGCCATCACCGACATGCCGGGTATTCTCGCCCAGGCGGCCACCATCCATGCCACGGGTTGGCAGTATTTCCCCCACCACACGATGCCCGATGGCAGCGAGATTCCTCCCGTCCCGATCGAGCTGTGGGTCGATCTTATCGGCGGAAGCGATCGGCAGAGCACGTCCAGTCTCACGAGTCGTAAGGACTACCTCTACCTCAGCCTGGGCGAAGTGATTCGGAGTTCTCAGTATCACCTCCGCCTGAATCATACGGAAAAGACAGCGTCTTTCTGTCGGCCAAGAAAGCGAGACGAGACGGAGCAGGCCGCGGAGACGGGCGATCGCTGGGTACAACTCTTGCTCGGAGATTTCACGGATCTGGCCAGTTCCGTCAAGGTTGGCGCCGAAGACGTCGACGGCCAGCAGTGCGAAATCTGGCAGTGGCAGCGCGTCAATCAAGTGGTAGGATCGGGCTATCGCACGCGCTTCTGGTTCTGCCCGGCCACCGGTCAGACGAAGCGCGTTCAGTCGTGGACCAAATGGAGCAACACGGATTGGATGCTGCGCGAGGAATACGCGCGGATCGAACTCGATGTTGACATTCCCCCGGACGTCTTCGCGATGGAGATCCCCGCCGGCTACGAGGCCAGGAACACGAAGGAGACAGCCAGGTCTTTGGATGCATACGCTCCGAGCATCGGCGGTTACAGCGACGAACGGTGCAGTCTTTCGCACGGCGTGGCGCAGAGTTTCACCTTGTTGGATGGTAGTGTCATTTGGGGGTGGTGGAGCATTGACGAGATGTCCCCGACGCCTCGGGAGGCATACTTCACCGATCTCGAATTCGGGGGGGCGCTGCCACAACTGCCCGTCGAGTTCAACGCTCTCAAGCCTGGAGGCCAGGCCAGCGACGTGACGTACTGGGGGTATCATCTGGCGTACACCCGCAAGTCCTACGTCGAACAGGGTGAAATCCTGACCGAGTGGGCGCTCTACGTTCCTGACGGCACACCTCCGGAGACGGTTGAGGAATACGACTATGATGCCCAATACGTCTTCAATCTCGACCACACGCCGCGGCTGCGGCTTGGTTTGCCCGTGCCCTATGGCCGGCGCATCGAGACACCCGAGGACTTCGAACGCTGGGTGCTTCCCGAAATTGCTGAGACGAGCGACGCGGGCGAACTGCCGGAAGGGCTGACTCTTGACGGTATCCTTGAACTGTCCGAGTGGATTCGACAGTCCCTCGCAGATCCTCAGCGGTAGCGGTAGAGCCTGACGCGCTGAATGTCGAAGCTCCGAGCGCCGATGCGTAAGTGGCGACCACCCGCCCACCAGCCCTCCTCATAGCGACCTTCCTGGATGCTGCCGATCCCGGTCCGGACAAAAAACTCGGCGGCTTTAAGGCAAACTTTCGCCATCGGTTGTTATATTAGTGAGACACGCGTGTGCTCGACGAAAGGGTCCTTTCGGTGGCAATGGAAGAGAAGTTGTTGGTCTGGCGGCTGAACCGCGGGGATGCCGGTGCGCTGGCGGAGGTGTACGAGGCGTACCGGGACGATCTCTTGCGGCTGGCGGCATCCATGCTCAGCGATACGGCTGCGGCTGAGGACGTGGTCCAGGACGTTTTCGTCAAGTTCGCGGGTTCGGCCCGGACCTTTCGCCTGACCGGCAGTCTCAAGGGTTTTCTGGCCACCTGTGTGGCCAACGCCGCGCGGAACCAGATCAAGTCGGCCGCCCGACGCCGGGCGACGAACCTGGACGACGCGGCGGAACTGGCCTCGGATGTGAAAGGGCCTGAGCGCTGGCTGATTGCCAGCGACGAATTCGAGCGTGTCTGCGCGGCCATGGCACAGTTGCCGTTCGATCAGCGCGAGGTCGTGACCATGCACCTGTACGGTGAAATGCCCTTCAAGAAAGTGGCGCGCTGGCAGAAGACGTCGATCAAAACGGTGCAGAGCCGGTATCGATACGGGCTGAACAAACTCCGGACTGCGCTAAATAGTGAGGTAGAAGATGAAGTCAGAAGATGACATCGAGCGGCTTGCTCGACACGCGGCCATCGACACGGACGGCGCGCGTGATCGGCAGGTCTTGGATCGTATGCACGAAGCCTACGAACGGTCGGCCGTGCCGGCCCCGCGCCGGGGGTATTGGGATCTAATCTTCGAGAATCGGTTCATGCGTTTGGCCGCCGCGGCGGTGATTCTCCTGGCGCTCGGCACCCTCATCGCCCAGTTCGGCGTCATGCTCTCCGGCGGCAGCGTGGCCTGGGCTGAGGTGACGCAACGATTTCAATCGGTGCCGTTCTTCTACACGTCGATCTACGTCAAACCTGATGCCCTGGCCCAGCCCCAGCAGTTTGAACTCTGGATGGGTAAAGGAGGCTCCGCCCGGATGCGGGTGGGCGACCAGGTAATCTTCGGGCGTGATGGTCAGGTGACGCATGCATATGACATTCGCCGGCGGTGTGAGGTCGAGGCGGATGAAACGGCCGCGGATATCGTACGGCTATTGGCGACGCCCGACGAGTTCTCGCTGGAGACCGTGATCCGCAGCATCTCGGCGGGCAAACTCGTCGACGTTACGCCCGCGGTTAACGCGCGAGCGGCGCTCGGTGAGGATTTGGCTGTCTTCGATGCCCAGTCGGTGATTAGTCCGGGATGGGTGCGCATTTATGCCTTGCGCGAGAGCAAACTGCCGGTGGGCCTGCGCATCTGGGACCCGGCTGAGGGTTTCAGTGTTGATGCGTTGATCACCTACGCCAAGGAACAGCCCGATATCTTCTTCGATCCCGGTGCGTTTTCGCAGAAACTGACTGAAACCGACAACGATGAAGCCAGCCTGGCGTACATGTTTCTGAAAGACCCGGGGGGGCAGATCGTCACTCCGAGAGACCTTTGGAGCCAGAATCAGTAAGCCTGGGATATCACTGACGATGGGATCAGACAGAGAGTCCGCCATGAAGAGAGCAATCCTGTGCATCGCTATGGTGCTGTTGGCCGGCCTGGTCACCTCCGGACGGGAGTTGAAAGAGTACGACAGCGATCTGATCTACGACGAGCGCAGTATCCCGCACTACGACCTGCCGCCACTGCTGGTGACCGCTGAGGGGAAACGGGTCACCACGGCCGAAGCATGGATGAACACCCGGCGTCCCCAGATCCTGGCGCTGTTTGCCAATCTTATCTACGGGCGCGTTCCCGAGCCGGAGAGTCCCATCAAAATGGAGTTTGAGGTCAAGAGGACAGACCCGGACTTCATGGGTCGCAAGGCCACGCGCAAGGACGTGCTGATCCGTTTCAGCAACGACCAGGGCCAGGCCCAAATGCTGATCCTGGTCTTCGTGCCCAACGGAGCTGCGAAGCCCGTACCGGCTTTCATGAAGCACAGTTTCAACGATACCAAGAGCCACGATTTCGACGCGCATCCCCAACAGTCCGGCCGCCTGCGAAACGGATGGCCCTTGGGTGAGTTCTTCGATCGCGGCTATGGCTTCGTCGCCGTCTATCAGCAGGATCTGGTGGGACACAACGAGGTGGAGTTTCTCAAGGGCATTCATCGATTGTTCTACAGAAAGGGGCAGAGCTTTCCCAAGGCCCATGAGTGGGGCGTTCTGTCGGCCGTGGCGTGGGGCGCCATGCGGGCGCTGGACTATCTCGAAACGGACGGGGACATTGACCACACGCAGGTCGCGATCATGGGCCACTCCAAGATGGGCAAAGCCGCTCTTTGGACGGCGGCCCAGGACCAGCGCTTCGCGCTGGCGATCTCGGCGCAATCCGGATGCGCCGGCGCGGCCCTGTGGCGCCGCCGTTCGGGCGAAACGCTGGAGAAGATGGTCACCCGTTTTCCCTATTGGCTGTGCCGTAATGCCTGGAAATTCGTGAACCAGGAGGATGATCTGCCGGTCGACCAGCACATGCTGCTGGCATGTATCGCGCCGCGTCCCGTCTACGTGCACAGCGGCGTCAAGGACACCTGGGCCGACGGGCGAGGCGAATATCTCTCAGCGTATCATGCCAGCGAGGTGTATCGTTTGCTGGGCAAGAAGGGGCTGACCTCCGAGTCGTTGCCTCCCGTGGGCAAAGCGATTATCGCCAGTGATGTGGGATACCATATGCGGGCGGGTGGTCATTCGATTGAGATGTACGATTGGCAGCGGTTTCTGGACTTTGCCGACTATCATTTGAATAAGTAGGTTCCTGTATCGTAGACAGAGGATGCAACTGTCACGGTAGCTGGAGTTGTAGAAGAGAGGATCTAGTATGGACAAAGGTAAGCGAAGGCGGAGATGGGCACCGTTGGGCATGTGGAGTGTCTTTGCGGTTGCCCTGCTGGCGGGAGGAACATCGGTCATGCAGGGACAGGAGCAGACGTACGCCGAGCGCTTGGGATGGCCGGTGGGGACAAAGGCCGTCATCTTCCACGTGGACGATGCCGGTATGTCTCATGATTCGAACATGGGGGCACGGAAGGCGGTCGAGGAAGGTGTCGCGACCTCGCTGAGCGTTATGATGCCCTGCTCATGGGTCCCGGAGTGTGCGGCCTGGCTGCGGGAGCAGCCGCAGGTTGATGCGGGCGTGCACCTGACACTGACGTCGGAGTGGAAACATTACCGCTGGGGGCCGGTCGCGGGACCCTCGGTGGTACCGGGCCTTGTGGATGCGCATGGGTATCTCTACCACGGCGTGAAGCAGGTGGCGGCCCATGCCTCGCCCGACGAAGTCGAAGCCGAAATCCGCGCCCAGGTCGACAGGGCGATGGCCGTGGGGATTCACCCGACGCATCTCGACAGTCATATGGGGACGTGCTTTCAGCCGCAGTTCATCCAACGTTACGTCGAAGTTGGCATCGAAAAAGGCATTCCGGTCATGATGGTCGGCGGGCACATGCAACACATCGGCGCCGAGGCCGGACCGTTCAAGCCGCTGTTGTATGCACTCGCGGGCGAGCTATGGAGTGCTGGCTTGCCCGTGCTGGACGATCTCGTGACGCAGCCGACGAAAGCCAAGGACTACGGAGAGCGTAAGGCCGAATTGATCACGCTACTGCGCGAGATGAAACCGGGCGTGACCCAGATCATCGTGCACTGTACCGAGCCGACGGAAGTCTTTTCGCACATCTCGGGTTCGGGAGCAGCGCGTCAGGCGGAGTTGCGTCTGATGACCGATCCCGATGTCAAGGCGTTCATCGAATCCGAGGGGATTGTCCTGACCAACTGGCGTGAACTGAAACAACGCCGGAACAAATAGGTCGCATAGGACCTATACGACCCATTTACTCTTTCGAACTTCTAGAAGAGGGCAGGGAATGTCTATCCAGAGATATGCAAAGCGAGATGGAGAAGGCTTTACGCTTATCGAATTGCTGGTGGTCATCGCGATCATTGCGCTGCTGATGGCCATCATGGTTCCGTGTCTGCGCCTGGCGAAATCGCACGCCCGGCGCGTGGCCTGTCAGAACAATCTGCATCAGGCGCTCTTGGTAGGACATATGTACGCCGGAGACTATGACGGGTTTTTACCCGAGGGCAACATCGTCGACAAATCCGCTCCGGGCTATAGCAAGGAATGGGATCGGGCCGACCAACTGACGCTCTTGAATTACAAGACGATGATGGCGTTCGGTCGCTACGGACTGACTGAAGAGCACGCGACTTGCGAAACGGCGCGGGCCTATTTCGAGGCCAGCGAGGGATGGCTCAGCCCGCTGCCATCGACGCGGCCTCTGGTCGAGGCGGCCCACGTCGGCTGGATCTACTGGGGCAACCGGGGCGACTGGACGGACAAAAACACGGATCGTGAATACGTCACGCCCAAGAAGCTGACGGGCAAAGCCACTTCGGATACGCTGGTGACCTGTTTCTGTTACAACCGCTACGACGCCGTCGGAGGCGGGGGCAACTGGCCGGCCTGGTATGCGTCCCACGTCCGCGGCACCTTCCAGCACGCCGTGGGCCAGCCCATGGACCCGTCCCCCGATGGTCTGGCGGTTGCCTATCTCGATGGCTCCGTTCGTTTCGTCAAATGGAATGACCTGACTCCCAGCAACCACGAAGGCGATTACATTGTCTATTACGACGCTGGCACATAGTGCTCCGTAGAGGGTGACAGACAGTCGGTGTGTTTTGGAGCAAAGCCGGGCTCGAGAGAACCCGGCTTTTGTTCTGCGCCGTGACACATGTGATTTCAGCAATTCCTGGCTCCAGGTGAACGCCTGGACCGCGCCCCTGCGACCGCACAGTATCGGCGTGCTCCGTGACGTGTGGTCAGAGTTTCCAGGCTTTGGCGAAGGCTTGGAAGCTGCGGTCGTAGGTACGCTCGACGTCGTCGGGGAAGCAACAGGCGGGTAGCTGCTTCATGGAGAGATGGTAGCTGAGGCATTCGCAGCAGATGCCCTTATTGCTGCAGCCCGGGTAGGAACAGTTGCAGTTCTTAAGGTTCTTCTCTTTCTGACATTCCATGACGCGGTGTTCTCCTTCTACAGGTCAGCAAGTATAGGTCCTATAGGTCCTATAGGTCCCACAGGACCTATTTACTTTTCTCTGGACAACCCGGTCGGGCGAATGATCATTCGCCTCTACGCTGTCGTCTGGTTTTGGCGAACGGATCGCTCATGATGTTGTAGACTTCAGCACCGCATTCGAGGCATATCCACGGCCGCGGCCGCCGGGTGTCACGAATCCAGAAGATCACCCAGAAACCGGTCAGCAGCGTTAGCGCCAGGTGAGGGCCATGGCGAAACCGCTGCCGCCGGACCGGGACCTGCTTGAGGCACCTGCCGCAATAACCACTGGCTTCTTCGAATCGACTAAACCGCCACTTCATGGCAACATCAACAGGTCCGATTGGTCCTATAGAACCAATCGCCGATCAACGCACCTTCAACTTATAGAGCCGCACCCCGTAGCCCGGTGCCGTCAGATTGGTCGACGCGCCGGCAACGGGCTCTTCTTCGATCACCACTTTCGGCTCGGCACCGGGTTCATTGTAGGCCATCGGATCGTCGTGGCGGATCGTCCAGCACTGGCCTTCGCCGGTCAGTTCGGCACCGCCCAAGTACAGATTCACATTGTAAGTCGCTTCGTTGGGATTGACGATACCGATGGTAATCGCTTTCCTGTCTTCCGTCCTGGCTGCGGCCACGTCCAAGTCGTGCAGTTGTCCGCCCACGGCGACCGGGATCTTCCCGAAGTGCTCGCGATAGAGCTTGAGCACCAGACCGGTCGTCGCGAAAGCGGCCGCCGTCTTCGTCGTCTTGATCGCGCCGATGACATTGACCGTCTGGGCGTAGTTGGCCATGAAGTACAACTCGCTGTTGCGGGCCATCTCGTGCAGGCCGGCCGCGATGCCCAGTGCGTCCTTCATGAAATAACGTGTGCCCAGTTCCCCATACACGTGCGGGCCGTACCAGTAATTCCACTCGTCCAGCGCAATGCGGATATCCTTGCCCTCCAGCGCATCGATCGTCTTGCGGTACTCGCGATGAGCGTTAGCAATATTGCGCACCGACTCGGCAATCTGTCCGGCGTGTTCGATCACGGATTCCCGCTCCTGGCGATAGAAGTGCTCGCTGAGCAGGTCCATGTTCTCAGCGCAGTGAGTGAGCATCCCGCGCGACCAGTTGCCGACGTTTCCGACGCCGACCAGTGTGATGTCGGGGTCGACGTCCCACATGGCCTTGGCGAAGAGATTGTGCTTGAGGACGTACTGGTTCAGGGCCATGTAGCCGAGCTGCCAGGTGCCGAACATCTCGTTGCCCACGCACCACCACGTGACATCGTAAGGCTCGGCGTGACCGTTCTCGGCGCGCCACTGACCCATCAGTGTTTCGACCGATCCATTGGCGTATTCGACTTCCTGGGCGGCGGAATAATCGTCTCCGAACCCGGAATTGACCGCGATCATCGGCTCGGTCCCGATCTCGCGGCAGAACAGAATGAATTCATCGAGCCCGAAATCGTTATGTTCGATACCACGCCAGGCCGGGTTGCGGCGGGGCGGGCGCTTGTCACGCGGCCCGACACCATCGCGCCAGTTGTAGCCACTGACGAAATTCCCGCCGGGCCAGCGGTAGACTGGTGCGTTCAATCCCTTCAGCAGCTTCAGTGTGTCGGCCCGCATCCCGTGCACGTGGTCGGCCGGCATCAGCGAGAGTGTCCCGATATGGGCCTGCCCGCGACTGACCCGTAATTCCAGGATCGCTTCGTCGGTTGCCGCGCCGGCCGTGAAGCTCAGCGGGCACTTGAGGTAGCGATCGGCATTGACCGTGAAGTAATTCAAGTCACGCTCTTTGGCTTGCTCACCCCAGACGAGGGTGACTTCCACGTTGGCCCCTGCGCTGGTCGTGGGCTTGATCCAGATGTAACCCGTGTATTCCTTGTCGGCCAGGACACCCAGGTGCTTCTGCCGCATACCGCCTACGGTCCGTACAAGCGGCGTGTGCTCACCCACGAAGGGCTCCTCTTCGTCCATGACCACGCTGGTCGTCGAGCCAATCGTCTCCCAGGGCGATCGTCGGCTGCCGACGGGATAGAAGAACTTGCGGTCTTCGAGCATCTCGGCCCAGATGCCGCCGTAGATACAACGGCCCAAGTGCTCGATGAATTGCCCGTAGACGTACTTCGAGAGAGGTTCGGCCTGCTTCGTGGCGTCGATCTTGACAATCGGCCGGATGCTCTCGGCAATGCGGAAGACGTAATTGTCACGGGGTCGCACCAGGCACGGATGACCCTCGTCGTCCCAGGCAACCGTCATGCGGGACAGATACCAACTGGCGCCGTTGTCGTTGTTGCCCTGGAAGAATAGATGCAATTGCCCGTCGTCATCTCGGAAAACGCCCGGGTGTCCCGATTCGCTGGCATTCCACTCGTTGGCGGCACCGTTGGGCAGTAGGGGGTATTGCGAGAGGCGCTCCCAGACGATGCCATCATCGCTAACGGCGCAGCCGATCTGTTGCGGTGCGTTGTTGTACGCGCCGGCGTAGAACATATAGAGCTGGCCCTCATGCTCGAACAGCGTCGGTGCCTCGATGCACTTGCCTTCCCAGTTCAGTTCGGGTTCCAGGATGGTCTCGTCGCACAATTGCGTCCACGTGTCGCGGGCGAGGTTTGAATCGGCCGGCGCGCCGGCCACGACAAGCTTCTGGATCTTCATATCCGGGTCGCGCGTCGCGCAGTAGAGCAGCATCTGTCCTTTGTACTCGATCACGTCGGCGTCGATGGCCCGGCCGCAGTTCCAATCGCCCGTCGGTCTGAAGATCGGATTCGTTGCGTTGCGTTGGAAGTGAATCCCATCTTCGGAAACCGCGTGACAGATCGCATCGCGCCGGCCATTGCCATAGCTCTGGTAGAATAGATGTACCTTACCATCGCGGACGATCGCGCCGGGAGCGGCCAGACCCTTGCGCTCGACTTCCCCTTCGGGCAGGATCTCGCCCACCTTCTTCCAGTTCGTCAGGTCGTCGCTTTCGGCAATGCCGACGGCGATGCCGTCCTGCCCTCGGTGGATCGAGTAGTACATCAGGTAGCGATCGTTGAAGCGAACGACGTCCGGGTCTTTGGCGAAGGGCCGTTCGTAGGTTTCATCGGTGTAGTACATCTGGGGGCGCCCCGGTGCATCGGCGTCTTCACCCAGCCGTTCGAGCACAATGTCGTCGAACCAGGCGGTGCCGGTCGACTGGCCCCAGCCGCCGAACAGGCAGTTCAGCTCAACCGAACTGTTGGAGCCGGTGTTGAATTCCACGCTGAGCTGTGTCCAGTCATTGGTCCCGGTAATCGCGCGGGTCCGCACGGACTGGATGTTGTGCAGATTCAACTGCGCGCCGCGCCCCGATCCCGCTTCGAGGCTCTCGGTCTTGACCCAACCGCTGAGACGATAGCGAGAGAACGGCCTGACGCGGGCGGAGGTGAACCAGCCGACATCGGCGCCTTGTTCCGAAGTGATCATGGCGCAGCGGTCGCCCGTGCGACCGTCGCGAGCCAGGCGCAATCGTGCCTGGCCCCCGTAGGTGCGACGTTCCCAGCCGGCGGGGTTGCGATCGACCGTTTGCTCGAACGAGCCGTTGCGCAGCATGCCCTCGGGCAGGGGGGGCTCGGCTACCGACTCATCGCGGGCCAACCACACGGCCATCTCGCCCTGGCCGCGATGGGCCCAGGCGTAGTACGGGATCATCGTCAGGTTGCGTTGTCTGCGGATCAACGTCTTGCCATCGCTGGCGTAGCTTAGTCCGGTCGCCTTGCCTTGGATAACAGTGACGCCGCCCAACAAGTCTGCCTGATGTCGCGCTTGCAGCGCTTGGCTGTCATCCAGCACGAGATTGAAGATCTGGCCGTCATTGTCGGGCCATTCGGCGCAGTAGACGAGTGGTCCGCGCTCGAGGGCGACGCGACCGAGATCGGCCTCGACCTTCTCGTTGGCGATCACTCTGCGGATCGGCATCGGCAGATCCAGTTCGATGATGTCACCCGTCTGCCAGGTGCGCTCCAGGTGGATGTAGCCCCTCTCGATATCGAAATCGGTCGCCTCACCGTTGATCTTCAGCCCGATCATTTCCGGCCTGGTTTGCAGATAATGGTATAGATCGCTCGGCACCGGCGCGTTCTGCGCCCAGCCGGGGACGCGGACGCAGATCGTGAACGGGCCCGCCTCCTGTGGATCGACGATCAGCGTGATCTGGCCCTCCCAGGGATAGTTGCTTTGCTGGAGGATGCGCACGGGGCCACGGTCCATTTTGATGGTGCCGGTGCCCTGGACGAACAGGTTCACGTAGAGCCGGTCGTCGACCTGGGCATAGACGTAACCAGGCAGCGAAGCGACGAAGCGGGCGATATTGCCCGGGCAACAGGCACAGCCGAACCAGGGGCTGCGCTGGTGCTGGCCATGCGAGGCGAGCGGATTGGGGTAGAAGAAGCGGTTGCCTTCGAGCGAGACACCCGAGATGAGCCCGTTGTAAAGGGTTCGTTCGAGCACATCGATGTACTTGCCGTCCCCGTGGAAAAGGAACATGCGATGATTCCAATAGACGTTACCGATGGCGGCACAGGTCTCGCAGTACGCGGTTTCATTGGGCAGCTCGTAGGCCCGACCGAACGCTTCGCCATGGCCCGTGGCGCCGATGCCGCCGGTCAAGTAGAGCTTCTTGGAAACCACGTCTTCCCAAATGCGGTCGATGGCCTTGAGATAGCGCTGGTCTCCGGTCAACGCCGCGATGTCGGCCATGCCGCTATACATATAGGTGGCCCGCACCGCGTGGCCGACCGCTTCGCTCTGCTCGTACGGTTTGGCGTGCGACTGGTTGTAGGGATTGCCGCCCGGGCCGCGCGTATCCAGCAAGAATTTTGCGAGGTTCAGATAACGCTCATCGCCCGTGAGGCGGTAGAGCTTGACCAGGCCCATCTCGATGACCTGATGTCCCGGGGCGTCCTCGTTCTTGCCCGGGCCAAAGACCCTATCCAGCAGGTCGGCATTCTTCAGCGCGATGTTCAGCAGATTCCGTTTGCCCGTGGCCTGGTAATGGGCCGCGACGGCTTCATAGAGATGGCCCATGTTGTAGAGTTCGTGACTGTCTGCCAGTTTCTCCCAGCGCTGGTCACCGAACCAATTCTTCAAGCGCTCGCAGTTGTTCGTCCGGCAGGTGTACAGATACCCGTCCTCTTCCTGGGCGGCCGCGATTTTGGCGATCAGCCGATCCAGGTACTGATCCAGCACCGGGTCGGGCTGCACGCTCAAGACGTACGCAGCGCCCTCGAGGATTTTGTAAGGGTCGGTGTCGTCGAAAGGAAAATCGCCTCGGTGCTCACCTTCCAGAACCCCGGCGGCGATGTCGAAATTATCCATCCGCCCGGTCTCTTCGCACTTGCTGAACGCGTAGGGAATGGTCTCCTTGCGGTTGGTCTCAATCCGGGGGGCCCAGAACGCGTCTTTGGCCTTGACCTGCGTGAACGGCACCGGCCGGATCGGATAATCCCGTTCAGCCGTGTAGCCGGGTGCGCAAATGCCGGCCCATAGCAGACCGATCCAGACAATATATGCGATTGATGGCCTATTCATCACGTCTCCTTTCAATGGACGACTCGCAACAATACTCTGTTGTGACAAACACCTATTGTAGGCCATCCGGCGCCGAATGCAATCACCACGCGTGCCCGCGCTTGACCTGGCTGCCGTGCGGCGCGATAATCTCATCGCCTGCGCTGTCTGGCGGAATCAACTTGCCGGTCGCGGCGCGTGTGCGGATGCCGCACGTTAGTGCTTGTATGACAAGCACCTATGTCAAATGCGAGCCTGGGAAGGAGAAGGCCGGTGTCGAGAAGAGTCAGTGGGAGAATCCTCACATCCATTCTGGCGCTGGTGGGTTGCTCAGTAGGGTATGCGGCCGCCGGTGACGAGACGATCGAGATCTCACAGGATGTTCAGTTACGGCCTCTCGGCCAGGGGCTCTGGGTCCATACGACCTACGCCGAGCTTCCCGATTACGGGCGCGTTCCCGCCAATGGGCTGGTGGTAGTCGATGCCAATGAGGCCATGCTGATCGATTTGCCCTGGAACGATGAACTGACGGCTCAGCTTCTCGACTGGATGGCCCGGCACTGGCACGTCACGGTACGGACGGTGGTCCCCACCCATTTTCATGAAGATTGCATGGGAGGGCTGGCGGAGGCTCACCGCCATGGAATTGTCTCCTACGCCCTGGACAAGACCATCGCTCTGGCCAAGGAGAAGCAGTTGCCTGTACCGCAACACGCATTCGAGATGGAGCTGACCTTGCATTGTGGAACGGTGCGCGTGGCCCTGAAATACTTCGGAGCCGGCCACACCACCGACAATATCGTGGCGTGGCTGCCCCGGCGGCAGGTTCTCTTCGGTGGCTGCATGATCAAGACCATGAACGCGCGGTCGTTGGGCAACACGCGCGATGGCGATCTGGCCGCCTATCCCGCGACACTTCAGAAGATACGGGCCGCCTATCCGAACGCCAAAGTGGTAGTTCCGGGACACGGGGCCTGGGGACCGGTCGACCTGATCGACCATACGCTGAGCCTGTGCCCGGCGCAGGGGAGGTAGGGCCATGAGCGGGCGCGACGTCGAATACCGAACGACGGTTGAAGATGAACACTGGCGCGACGAGGAGTTCCAATGGGCGCGGGTCTTGGCCACCGGGAATGCGGCTCGTGGCATGGTCCTGCTCTACCTTCAGAAAGTCTGCACCGCCTTCCACGAATTCGAGCCGGCCTTCAGGGCCGGTGCGCTCGATGAGAGCCAGCTCGAATTCTTCCGCAGTCGGCTCGCCAATCGACTGCGCCAACTCCTGACCACGATGCGAAACAACGACCTGGACCGCCTTGACGGTGCGGTGCGGTTGAAGGAGATCCTGCAGGCCACCGAATCGGCCCCGACGATGGCTGCACTGGCCGAGCTGACCGAGGAACTCCACGGCACTGGCCACACGCTACTGGATGCCCTGGAGACGTCCTGATTCTAGCCACGGCGCTTGACTTTCGTTCCCGGAGGCCAGATAGTCTCCTCTTGGGTTGTCCGATCACAGCAAGCGACTTCGATCTGAGTCCGAAGGAGGTGTCATTTCATGCGTCGTAGCATAGCCACAGCCATGCTCCTGTTTGGTCTCGCAGCCACTGCTGGGGGCGAGACGATCGACTTGTCCGGCTCCTGGCGGTTTCAGCTCGATCCCAATGATGTCGGGATCGTGGAGGCCTGGTATGCGAAAGAACTTACGGAGCGGCTGGAATTACCCGGGGCACTCCAGAACCAGGGTTTCGGCAACCCCGTCACGGTCGATACCGAATGGACGGGTGCGGCCAAGAAAGAGATTTGGCTGAACGAGCCTTGCTATGAGAAGTATCGTCAACCCGGTAATATCAAGGTGCCGTTCTGTCTGCAGCCGGAGAGGCACTATGTCGGCGCCGCCTGGTACCAGCGGCAGATCAAGATCCCGCGCCGGTGGCAGGACGAGCACGTGACGCTGACGCTGGAGAGGCCCCACTGGGAGACGCGCGTCTGGGTGGATGAGCGGTTCATCGGCCGCACCGACAGCCTCGGGACCGCTCATGAATACGATCTTGGCGCGCTCTCACCGGGCAAGCACACGCTGACTATCCGTGTGGACAATCGCATCATCGTCGACGTGGGCGACTGGTCACACAGTGTCACCGATCACACACAGGGCAACTGGAACGGTATCGTCGGTCGCATTGAGTTGGCGGCGCGGCCCGCGGCGTGGATCTCGGAACTGCACGTCTATCCCCACGTCCGGACAAGATCCATCACGGTCAAGGGCCGCGTGGCCACCGACCGCCGGCAGGCCGGAGAAGGTACACTGCAACTCTCGGTTGAGCAACTCGCCGGACCAAAGGCAGAAACACCTCCTTCAGTGACAAAGATGATCTCGTGGGGGCCCGATGGTCAGGCGTTCGAGTTCAGCTTTCCCGAGGAGGGCAGCCTGCAACTCTGGGACGAGTTTACCCCAGTACTCTATCAGCTCACCGCTGCGCTGGATAATGGTGCCGAGAAAGTCACCACCTTCGGGGTGCGCGAGATCACGACGACCCCCGACAAGCTCTTCGCGATTAACGGACGCAAGACCTTCCTGCGCGGAACGCTCGAATGCTGCATCTTCCCGTTGACCGGTTATCCACCCACCGATGTCAAGTCCTGGAAGCGCATCATTCGCATCTGCAAGGAGCATGGTCTGAATCACATTCGATTCCATTCCTGGTGCCCGCCGGAGGCGGCGTTTGTGGCGGCCGATGAACTCGGCTTCTACTACCAGGTCGAATGCGGCGTCTGGACCAATCCGGGCAATGGCACCCCCGTCGACGAGTGGCTCTGGAACGAAAGCGAGCGCATCGTGCGCGCCTATGGCAATCATCCCTCATTCGTCCTGCTGGCCAGTGGGAACGAACCGCACGGGCCCAAGCGCGAAGAATACTTGAACAAGTGGGTCGAGCATTGGCAGGCCCAGGACCCGCGCCGCCTGCATACGACTGCCTCGGCCTATCCACTGCTGCCGATCAACGACTACCACGTCGACTATCATCCTCGCGGCCCGAAAGGCTGGAATGGCAAGGACTATGTCGCAGAAGTCGCTGCCCACGAGGTCCCGGTCATCGTGCACGAGATGGGCCAGTGGTGCGTCTATCCGAACTTCGACGAGATCAAGAAGTATCGCGGGCCGCTGAAGCCCAAGAACTTCGAGATCTTCCGCGATTCGTTGTCCGAGCATGGCATGCTCGATCAGTGGCGCGATTTCCTGCATGCCTCGGGCAAGCTTCAGGTACTCTGCTACAAGGAAGAGATCGAGGCGGCCCTGCGGACGCCCGGGATCAGTGGCATTCAATTGCTCGATCTGCACGATTTCCCGGGGCAGGGCACGGCCCTGGTGGGCATCCTCGACGCGTTCTGGGACGAGAAGGGCTACGTCGAGCCGGAGCAGTTTCGCCGCTTCTACGGTACGACCGTGCCTCTGGCCCGCCTGGAGAAGCGTGCGTGGACCACCGATGAGACCTTCCGGGCTGAGGTGACCGTGGCGCACTTCGCTGCGACTCCGCTGCAGGACGCCCAATTCGTCTGGGAACTGACCAGTGCCAAGGGCAAGGTGGTCCGAGAGGGTGCCTTTCCGGCACGCACCATTCCGGTCGACCGGGGCATCGAGCTGGGTCGAGTGGCCTTCAACTGGTCCGAACTGCACGCGCCGGGCAAGTATCGACTCACCGTGCGCTTGAAAGATGCGCGCATCGAAAACGATTGGGTGCTCTGGCTGTTTCCGACTGTGGTCGACACCGAATCGCCGAAAGACGTGCTCGTCAGTTCCTTGCTAGACCAGCGCACCCGCGCCCGTCTGGCCGAGGGGGGCAAAGTTTTGCTGTTGCTGACCCATGTGCCGGGCGACTTTCCGAAGGGATCGTTCTCTCCGATCTTCTGGAACCGTTACATGTTCAACACGCAAGCGCGACAGACGCTGGGGTTGTTGTGTGACCCCACCCATCCGGCGCTCGAGCAATTCGCCACCGATGCCCACAGCGCGTGGCAGTGGGAGGACATCGTCTCGCAATCCCGGGCTATCGTGATGGACGAGTTGCCGGGTGGCCTGCGACCGATCGTCCAGTACATCGACGACTGGAACACCAATCGTAAACTGGGCCTGGTCTTCGAATGTCGTGTACGCGAGGGTAGGCTCTTGGTTTGTTCGGCGGATCTGAAGACGAATATTCGCTCCCGACCCGTCGCCCGGCAGTTGCGCCGCAGCCTGCTCGACTACATGGCCTCCAAGGCGTTCGACCCCAAGGTCGAGGTGACCATGGATCAACTGCGATCTCTATATCGTGAGCCCAGCGTTCTGGAGCGTCTGGGCGCGACGGCGACCGCCGACAGCGCCCAGGGGGGATATGAGGCACGGCTGGCCATTGATGACGATCCGGCCACGATCTGGCACACGGCTTGGGATCCGACAGCGCCGTTGCCTCACCACCTCACGGTCGACCTGAAGGACAGCCTGCCTGTTCGTGGTCTGACCTACCTGCCTCGACAGGATATGTCGAACGGGCGAATTGCCCAGTACGAAGTGCACGTCAGTACCGACGGTACGAGTTGGGAGCAGGTGGTCTCCGGGCGCTGGGCCGACGATGCGGAGCGAAAGACGGTTCGCTTCGAATCGCTCGTCACAGCCCGCTACCTCAAGCTCGTCGCACTGAGTGAGGTCAACGGCCAGGACTTTACGTCCGTGGCTGAAATAGACGTTCCGCTACAGTAGAATACGGAAGGAAGCCAATACATGAAGACACGGATTTCCCTGGCAGGCCGCGTGCTGCTGTGCATCCTTTTCGGTTGCCAGATGGCCTGCGGTGCGCCACGCCCTATCATCGAACGGTTGCAGCCGACGCCGAAGGAGGCCGGCTTTCGTATGCAAGGGTATTTCGTTTGGGGCGGGTCGCTCATCAAGGTCGGTGACGAATACCACCTGTTCGCCTCACGCTGGCCCGAAGCGACGCGTTTTCCGCAGGGCTATCGCGAGCACTCGGAAATCGTTCGCGCCGCGGCGCCAAATCCGCTCGGGCCGTATACGTTCCGCGAAGTGGTGGTCAGCGGACGCGGCGGCACCTGGTGGGATGGGAAAATGTGTCACAACCCCAAGATCGTTCGCGCCGGAGATACCTATGTTCTGTACTATATCGGCTCGGCGCTGAACAGCGGCCTGCGCAAGTGCGGTTACGCCTGGTCCCAATCGATCACGGGACCTTGGACACGGCGCGCTGAGCCTTTGCCTTTTGGCGAGGATCATAACAATCCCGCGCCATATGTCCACGACGACGGTCGCGTTCTGGTCGCGTTTCGCGATCGGCAACTCAACATGTTCATCGCCACGGCCGACGCCTTCGACGGCACGTATGAAATCGTCGCTCGCAACCTTTTCGACTTCAAAGTAGAGGACCCTGACCTGTTCTACGCAAACGGACGGTATCACATGGTGGCCGAAGACAATGTCGGCGGGCTGACCGGTGCCGTTCGTCACGGCGCCCATCTGACCTCCGACGATGGTTTGCAGTGGGCCCCTGTCGAGCCGGTCAGAGTCTACGACCACACACTGCGCTGGACCGATGGCACCACGACCGAAGCCGACCGCCGGGAGCGCCCGGAGCTATTCAATGCCAATGCCGACCGCAAGGGCAACGGCGCGCCGACACATTTGCTTACGGCCGTGCTGGTCGACGGCAAGACCTGGTGCCATATCCAGCCGATCGCGCCGCCTCAGCCGTGACGGTAACGTCGGTTGGCGGAGGATTGACTTCGCTTCGGGTTTGAGCTAAGAACGAAACTGCGGAACCGGTTGCTGGTTTCGAATCATCATCACGAGAAGAGGTTCAGAGGCATGTTCACAAAAGGCAGTGACACGGGGTATACCACTCCGGTCGAGGGTATCCAGCAGAAGACTCTGGTCTACGGGCAGAAGACGCTGATGACCGAGTTCCGGTTGAAGGCGGGCAGCACCCTTCCCCTTCATCATCACCCCTACGAACAGACCGGGTATCTCGTACGCGGGAAGCTGCGCCTGCTGGTGGGCGAGGAAAAATACGAGGCTCAGGCCGGTGACAGTTGGTGCATGGCCAAGGACGTGACGCACGGGGCCGAAGTGCTCGAAGACAGCGTGGCGATCGAGGTCTTTTCCCCGCGGCGCGACGACTATCTGCCCGCGAATGCGACGCAGCAGGCGTCGACATAGGGGCCCAGTCGGTTCTCCATCCTTGATTTTCCTCCCGACGTGGTGATAATGCCCGGTTTGCAAACCAAAAAGGAACATCATTGTCTGATCCGAAACGATCGATGAGTCAAAGAGACAACACAACGTGGACGTTATTCTTCGATCTGGACGGCACGCTGACCGATCCGCGCGAAGGCATCACGCGCTGCATTCAGTACGGCCTGGAACAGATCGGCCGGCCCTTTCCGCCGCAGGAGGAACTGGTCAAGTATATCGGTCCGCCCTTGCGGTGGACCTTCCCGGATTTGCTGGGTACCGATGAGGCCGAACTGGTCGATGCCGCGATCCGCCATTACCGGCACCGCTATGCCGATGTCGG
>Ga0272443_10000541_pt1 | contig 68024 bp, 67 predicted proteins | sample SSMAcet12_FD_193581 | JGI IMG/M metagenome (GOLD analysis project Ga0272443, IMG submission 193581) | Marine sediment archaeal communities from Little Sippewissett salt marsh, Falmouth, MA, United States - SSM-Acet-12 | ecosystem: Environmental > Aquatic > Marine > Wetlands > Sediment ...
GTCCCCCTCTGCAGCACGGCGTTTGCGGACGACCCGCGCTGTCCGCACACTGACGACCTGCCCGAGCTTCTCGCTTCGGGCAGCCGCTCTCCCGTGCACCATATTCCGCTCGACGTCATCCGCAGCGGCTCCACGGCCTGGCTGCAGGGAGGCGCGGGGATTCTGCTCTGCGATGCTGAGACGGACGGAGACCTTGATTCGATTGCCAGGGTCGTGGATGGCCAGGATGTCGTGCTGTGCGGGTCGGCGGGGCTTGCCGGTGCGGTGAGTCGCCGCTGGATGGACGAAAAAGCTGGAGACATTTCTCCCCCGGGATACCTGAGTGCACATCCTGTCCTGGTTGTCGCCGGAAGCCGTCATCCTGCGACGGAAGGGCAGCTAGAAGCCGCTGCTGCGCAGGATTCATTTCAACGCATAGATGTAAACTTGCTGGAGGATTCGTCCCTTCTGCAGGCGGAGCGGACTGCCGAGTCGCTTCTTGCCATGGATCGCATTGCCATCCTATCCGTCGCCGGGACCCCGTATGAACCTGGCCGGGCGGGAGATGTCGCCGCAGCTCTGGGTGGTCTGACCCTGCGCATTTGCCGGGCTGCCGCAGTGGGAACGCTGTTTTTGACCGGCGGCGCCACAGCGATGGCCGTCTGCAAGGCCATGGGGATTGCGTCGCTGGATATTCAGATGGAGGCTTTGACCGGGATCCCGCTCAGCCGCGTGGCCGGCGGGACGTTCGAGGGAATGGACATCATCACGAAAGCGGGCGCCTTCGGTACACCGGCCGCGCTGCTGGACCTATTTGATACGAGGTGAGGATGAGCGCACAACGACCTGTTCTGGGAATTACGATGGGGGATCCGGCCGGCGTGGGGCCGGAAATCATCGCGGCCGCGCTAGCTGCGGAGTTTGTCTATGACCGCTGCCTGCCGCTTGTGATCGGCGATGCCGATGTCATGCGGGAGGCGTGTGAGTTGGTGAAGGCGCCGCTCGAGGTGGTGACGTGCACGGCCCCCGGCGGGGCGGAACCGTCGTCGCACCGGATGGCGGTGCTGGACGTGAACAACGTTGACATGCAGGCCCTCGCCTATGGCGAGGTCTCCGCCATGGCGGGTGAGGCGGCGTATGCCTATGTGGAGCGTGCCACGCGGCTGGCGCTGGCAGGAGAGCTGGATGCGGTTGTCACAGCGCCGCTGAACAAAGCCGCACTCAACGCTGCCGGGCGGCATTTCGCCGGCCACACGGAAATCCTGGCCTCGCTGTGCGGCGTCGACGATGTGGCCATGATGCTCGTCGCCGGGGATCTGCGCGTCAGTCATGTTTCCACCCATTGTTCTCTCCGGGAAGCGTGCGACCGGGTCAGCCAGGCACGTGTGCTGGACGTCATCCATCTCACCACCGATGCGCTGAAGCGGATGGGAATCTCAAAACCAAAGATTGCGGTGGCCGGGCTCAACCCCCACGCTGGGGAGGGTGGATTGTTCGGGCGAGAGGAGGTCGAGCAGATCCGCCCCGCCATCGAGCAAGCCAGGATGGAAGGGATCGATGTCATCGGACCTGAGCCGCCGGATACGATTTTTCTGCGAGCGATGCAGAATCTTGATGGACTTCATGCCGTTGTCGCCATGTACCATGATCAGGGACATATCGCCGTCAAAATGGCCGATTTCTTCGAGGGAGTGAACCTCACACTTGGGCTTCCCATCCTGCGCACATCGGTGGACCATGGCACTGCGTTTGATATCGCATGGCAGGGTGTTGCCCGGCCGGACAGCTTGCTGGCAGCGTTGAACCTCGCTGCGATGATGAGTGCCAGCGGACAGGATTAATCCAACTCTAACCCACGTAAAACAATTCGTGCGTGCCCTCGCGATATAATCGCGAATAGAGACGTTGTCGGATTGGTATGCGTGAGGTGCACCATGCGATTCAAGACGGAAAGAACGGCCATCCGTGTCCTTCAAGATGCGATTGACTTTCTCGAAGTGCGTGAGACACGCATGATCAGGGATGTTATCCCTGCACTCCTGCTCGAACTTCGCGAAGGCCTTGCAGCGGTTGAATACGAGACGTACAACCTGGGCCAGCGATTGATGATGCTCAAGAAAGCCCAGCGTCACCTCCTCAAAGCGCGTGACCTCGCGGATGAACGCAGGACCGGGAAGAAGTACATTTCGATGGAAGATTCGATGGACTTGCTGAAGGTACGCCACTTCTGCCTTGCCGGCGCACTTTTCATCGGTATCGGCATGACGGATCTGCGCGATGGTGTGCAGTACCCGCCACAGGCAGCCTAGAACCGACTCCATAGGCAAGGAAAACGCCGTTCTGCCTCTCTGAGCTCAGGCGATGTAGGGGATGGTTTGAGGTCCCTCTGGCAGCACGCAGATCCGCAGCGGATGATTCGCTGATGCGAGCAACGTATCCACGCTGGCACGGATGTCATGTGAAGGAATGAGCAGCGCTTCTCGGATCTGGTCATCGGAGAGATTCTCGCTGTAGACATGCACATTGGCTTTTTCGCGGACCAGAGCAAGGATGTGCGCCTGCCATGAATCCTGCTTCTGGTAGCCGGGCGCACGCAGCGTGGCGAGCAGGTCGGCAGGGGTTTCAGCGGCTTTCAGGATGTCGCTGAATGGGCCATGATCCGGCACGCCGTCCCAGCAATCGGCGGCGATGATGATCTCCCCGCCGGGTTTGACAATCTGGGCTGCGGCACTCATCCCTTTGACAGACTGATAGAGGTTGAGGTCGAGCGGGTAGCCGGAATTGCTGGTGATGACGATATCAAAAGGCTCATCAACTGCGGCCATTGCGGTTTGCTTGACAAATGCGCACCCAACCTCATGTGCAGCCTGCACCTCTCCGGCAAAGACACCGGTAATCTGTTTGTCCTTGTTCAGGGCGACATTCAGCAGGAATGCGGGTTGAGTGAGCTCGACCGTTTCGTTGATCTCTTCCCAGATGGGATTGCCTCTCGTAATTCCCCATATCGCCCGGGGGTGGTCCATATTGGCCGCATTATGATTACGCATAACGGTGTCAAGATGGGCCATGCCCGGTGTGAGAGCTTTTCCCCCACCGGAGAATCCTGCGAAGATATGCGGTTCAATAAAGCCGGTCAGGATGATGGCATCTTCCTCCAGTAATCCTCGGTGGAGAAGGATTTCGTTGCCGGTTCGGGCTGTACCGATGGACGTGTATGAGGCGTTATCGTTGCAGTCATTCTGGATGATGCGATAGGTCGCGACAATGTCCTCCCCGAGCATGTCGATCAACTCGTCCCGGGTGTTGGGGCGATGGGTGCCGGTGGCGTTATACAGCGTTATCCGCTCTGCCGGGATGTGCTCGAGTTCGTGGAGAATGGCCGGGATGAGAATCCGGTTGGGGACCGGGCGAGTGATGTCGCTGAATACGATGCCGATGGATGCGTCGGGAGAAATACACTCGGTGAGAGCTGGACCTGCAACCGGTTGACGGAGCGCATCCTGCACGGCTTGTTCGGGATCAGGCAGGCCGGGAAGATAACGCGGTTCGAGCACCGTAACATCTGCATCATCCGGAAGCGAGATGTCAAGACCTTTGGTTCCGTAGGCCAGTTTTACGTTCATCGTTTACCTCACGAGCGGTGTGAATGGAACGGGCGTGGGCAGCGCCCACGCCCGCGTCATTTCCTGCGTGTCCGGGACGCTCTAGAGCATGTCTGCAACCCAGTCCAGTCCAAGCTCCTTCAATTTTTCCGCAGTGGGTGTGCCCGTTGCGACGTCCCATCCTGCTTCTTCATAGTACCAGTCTTTCGCCTGCTCGACTTCTTCTTCGTTGACAGTAACACCATCGCTGGCGCCGCCCGTCAGCGCGACCTTCAGCTTCTTGGGAATGCGCTCATCTTCACGTGTGATGCCTTCGCGGGCGTTGAATGCGCGCAGCATATTCAGCCGGCGTTCGCCCACCTCGAAGATTTCATCGATGGTGACGTCCCATCCAGTGATGGCTTTGATCGCCTCCCTGAGCTGGCCAACGCTGTACAACTGCCAGGAAGGTCCGAAGACAAACATACAGACATTGTACGAGTCGAGGAAGGAGTAAAACTTCTCGGTTTTAAGGATGAAGTGCACCTTTTCCTTATTTAAAACCGCTGATGGCTGAGGATCTTTCAGGTCGATTTCATCCATCCGCTCTGACCGGCCCTCGTAGGAAGGGTCATGTTCGTGGGACATGTGGTCGGCGCCAAACGGGTTGACATGGTACATCAGCGCGAGGCTGCGCTTGACCTGTGGCATGTGGGCCGGGTATTCCTGGCCTTTGCCTGTTACAAGCAAGTCTTCACCGAACCCGAGCTTCTCCGCTGCGCGTTTCGAACCTTCGGCGAGCACGTCACCGAATCCGTCCCTCAGCGCGATTTTCTCCACCAGGCTGACCATCGCGGCGGCATTGCCAAAATGCAGGTCGAGACCATCTGCCTGTTCGCTGGTCAGCAAACCGTTCTCGAAGCAGTCCATTGCCCAGGCGATAGTTCCACCGACAGAAATGGTGTCCAGGCCGTACATGTTGCAGAGTTGGTTGGCGTAGGCGACAGCAGCCAGGTCATCCACACCGCAGTAGCTTCCCAGTGAAGCCAGGGTTTCGTATTCGGGTCCGCCATACAGCGGATCAACCTGGTAGTCACCTTCTGTAATTTCCACGACGCGCTTGCAGCGGATGGTGCAGGCGTAGCAGGTGTCGCGTTCCTTCAGGATGGTCTCCGCCATGCGTTTTCCGTCCAGCTTGGCGTGACCCTCGAAGGAGCCGCTGCTCCAGTTGCGGGTGGGGAGACCGCCACCGTTGCTCTGTGAACTGACGATTCCGGCTGTGCCCAGCATGCCCATGCCGTACACGCCGGATTCTTCAAAGACATCGGCACCCCACTTGGACATTTTCTTCAATGTATCTGCGTCGGCCATCTCGGGGCGTTTCTTGCCACGCACAACAACTGCTTTGAGCTTCTTGCTGCCCATCACAGCGCCCATGCCGGTTCGCCCGTTCGCCCGATTGGCCATGTTAATGATGTTGGACATGCGAACCAGCGACTCTCCGGCGGGACCGCACTGTGCGATTTCCACTTTCTTGTCGCCGAGTTCTTCACGGATCAGCGCTTCAACCTCCCCCGTGACCTTGCCCCAGAGGTGGCTGGCCGGCCGGAGTTCTGCTTCACCATCGTGCAGCCATAGATAGACGGGTTCCTTTGATGCGCCAGTGATGACGACAGCATCGTACCCGGCTCGCTTCATTTCTGCCGGGAAGAAGCCGCCTGCCTGTGCATCGCCAATGGCGTTTGTGAGCGGTGATTTTGCCGTCGCAGTGATCCGGCTGTTGCCGGGGATCGGTGCGGCCGCCGCGCCCAGGGACAGTACAAGCATATTCTCTGGGCCGAGGGGATCTGTCCCTGGAGCCATGTTCTTGAGAAGGTAATAGGCGCCAAAGGCGCTGCCGCCATAATACTTCCGGTAGAAGGCCTCGGAAGGCTTTTCGACTTCCATTTCCCCCGTACTTAAATCCACATGCAGTATCTGACCAGCGTATCCGTACATGGGCTTTTCTTCTCCTTTGGCTATGATCCACGCAGGTAGCGTTATGTGTTCCGGGAATAACGGGCTCTTAATGAACAAAGAGGCGCTTGCGCAGCCCCTTCGCGAGGTGAAATGCAGGTTCGACGGTGTGTGCTTCTAGCTGGCTGGTCACCGGGCACTGCCGACATTTCCTTCATTTCACTGGACATAATTCTCGCATGAAGCAAACGTTTACGCAAGCTGGAAGGGCATCTTTAACGCAAGAACGCCCTGGTCAACAGGGCGCGTTGCGGATGAACAGGCGCGTCGGATTATCCGCCTGAGAGGAACGTTGAGAGATACGGGGTCAGGAAGGTGATGATGATGAAGAAAATGAAGCCGGTGAACAGGGCATACGTGAAAGTTTGAACGCGGTCAGGGCCCGAATCTCGCACGAATGCCAGCGCAACGACATACACGGTCGGCATGAAGTAAATGGTCGGCACCGAGATGCCAATGATGGGGCCAAGAATGCTCAGGAGATAGAGCGCCAGGCCGAGAGCGATGCTGGTGGAGATCAGCCGCCAGTATTTCGAGGCGAGCTCCGTCATGACATCGTCGAGGGCCTTGCGGGTATCGGGTTTCTTCTCTTTATCAGCCATCCAAATCCTCCAGCGATTGTGATCAGAGGGATTATACCTGAAGCAGCCTGATTGCGGGATGTTGTGGTCCCACTCGCCAGTGCTTCATCATCCTCTTCCCAGTGAATGGCAGGGGATCAGGCTTTCGGTGGATGATGCTCAAGATGAGCTTTCAGTTCTTCCATCGCCGCTTCGATCCCGAAGCCGGTCAGGAAGGGAATCCCGCTCATGACCGGGCAGGCGTAATTGATCCCATCGTTCGGGGACAGATTGACATACAGCACAGCCTCACGGGAGAGAATCTGCGCTTTGAGGTAGGGGATGGCCTTGATGATGACGTTCTCAATCCCATATGCCTCAAGGCGGTCTTTGATCCGGTTCTTGACAACGTGGGATGAGGCGATACCACCCCCGCAGGCGACGAGTACGACTCTGGCTTGGTTGACCACGTTTCACCTCAAGTAGTGTATGGGATCAGTCGCTGGTTTCAATCTTGCCCAGCTTCACAGCTGACTTATGGTTTTCTTCGCGCAGCATCTTCCCCGACCAGAAGAAGAGGACAGTGGTGACGACGGCAACGAGCAGTACCGGCGAGATGTGGCCGTTCCCGATCAGATCACCGATGGCCGCAAAGGACATGCGCATGGAGGGGGCTTCCATTGAAACCCAGCTAATGTACTGGACGTCGGCGGGGATCTCGACGGCGCCGACCTGTCGGGCGAGCTGTGTAATCGGCTCGGCGAACCACGTGCCGGCGTAGATCCACAGCGGCTGCGCAATCCACGTCATCAACGTGGTACGAAGCACGTCGTCATGGGTGACGAGGGCGGCAGGGATTGTGCTGCAGAGGGCAACGATGCCGCCGAAGGGGAGCACGATATTTCCTGGCAGGATGATCGACCAGAGGATCAGCACAGGTACATTGAGAATCGCCGCGACCCAGATGCTGGCAAGCCCTGCCGCAAACGGCCAATCGAGACCGATATAGAACGTGCGACCGGGGAAGCGGCTCTCGAGGAATTCCTTCGCACCATCGGCGATGGGAAGCAGCGCCGTGATGAACAGCGTGGCGACCATCGGGAAGAGAGTTAACGCTGTACCGGCTTCAATCCCGAGCGTGAGGATGCCCTTGAGATCATACCCGGCGAAGATGGCGATCAACACGCCGATGAGGAAGCCGGAAACGTGGTTTTCGGCAAAAATGCCTATCTTTTCCCGCAGAGCCTCCGGCTCGAAGGAGTTATTGGCGATGAAAGGGATCTTATCCATGAGTCGGTTGAGCGGGAGGAAGATGATCCATTCAAAGAACAGTGAGTGGGGCAGAGCCACACCGGGGATGCCGGTGTTGTCCTCCATCAGGTATACCGACCAATCCGCCTGTTTCAGTTCGATGATGATTTCAATGGCGCAGAACACAAAGGCGATCACGACGCTGTTGCTGATGGTGGCGACAATCAACCCTGTGAGGACCTTGGCCCACACGTTCCACATATCGACGTTGAGCGTTGACGTCCAGTTGAGCGCCAGCATGGCGATGTTGATCCCGATTTGAAGCGGGAACATCAGAAAGGCATAAGGCCAGCCCCATGCGATGGCGGCGACGGGCGCCCAGCCAATGTCAATAGCTGTGAGCTGGAGCCCCGTATGCTCCACAAACGCTGAGGAGGCCGGACCGATGGATGTGAAAAGGAAGCTGAGGACGACGTTCATGCCGGCAAATGCAACACCGAGCAGGAGCCCTGCAGAGAAAGCTTTTCGGAAGCCCACACCGAAAAGCAGGCCGATCAGAATCATGATGATGGGCAGGACGATCGGCGCACCCAGGTCAAGCATGTATTGAATGAGGTTTGTCAGCATTTCCATCGACGTCACCATCCTTTTTGTGATGAAGCAGAGCCATTCCGGTACTGTGAGACCTGCGAATAGTAAGAAGCCTCTTCTCGTTGTTTCCCATTTCGCTGGATCGGCATCGAGCGGTCACAGAGAATGTTCCCCAGGATCAATCTCGCAGCGTTCCTGATGAGAACGAATCCGGACTCGGAACTTTACTGTCTCCCTGCGATGTTACTCGCGGGATGCAAGTTGTGCTAATGTACGTGCCGACTTTCTGTCTTCCTCCCTCAGCATTCTGCTCGATACGAAGAACAGTACGACCGTCAGAGCTGCGATGGCAAGCGAAGGGGAGATGTGCCCGTTGGCGACGAGATTGCTGACGGCGGTGAAGGAAATCCGCATGGATGGGGCTTCCATCGTGATCCAGGTAATGGAAGAGACATCTGCCGGAATCTCAATGACATTCACAGCCCGAGCCATGTCGGTGATCGGAGCGGAAAACAGGTTGCCGGCGAAAATCCATAGTGGCTGGCTGATCCAGGTCAGCAGGGTCGTGCGAAGCACATCATTGCGGGTGACGATGGCGGCAGGTATGGATGAGGTGAGAGCGAGGATTCCGCCGAAGGGCAGGACGCTGTTACCCGGAAGAACGATGGACCAGAAGATGAGTACAGGGATATTCAAAATGGCTGCGACCCAAAGGCTTGCCAGCCCGGCAGCGTAAGACCAGTTCAGGCCAATGTGAAAGGTCCGGCCGGGGAAACGTGATTCCAGAATGTCCCGGGCGGAGTCTGCAATGGGCATGAGTGCAGAAATGAAGAATTTGGCGGCAAGCGGAAACAAAGCCAGGGCGGTGCCCGCTTGAACACCCAGGGCAAGGATGCCGCCCAGGTTGTAACCGGCGAAAACGGCGAGAAGAGCACCAATGAAAAAGCCGGCAACATGGTTCTCTGCAAAGATGCCGATTTTTTCCCGTAAGGCCTCTGGATCGAATGCGTTGTTGGCGATATACGGGATCCGATCCAGAAGTTTATTGAGGGGCAGGAACAGCACCCATTCAAGGAGCAGAGGGTGGGTTATGGCCACGCCGGGAATGCCTGTGCATTCCTCTACAAGGTTGGCGGACCAATCAGCTTGCTTGAGTTCCAGGATAATTTCAATCGCTGCGAAGAGGAACGCCAGCGGAATGCTGCCGCTAATAGACGCGATGAGCAGGCCTGTCAGGACTTTATTCCAGACATTCCACAAATCCACGTTGAGGGTGGCGGTCAGGTTCAGGGTGAGCATGAGGATATTGAGGAGAATTTGAAGCGGGAACATCAGGAATGCATACGGCCATGCCCAGGAGATTGCTGCGACAGGCGCCCAGCCCACGTCCAGAGTTGTCAAGTTCAATCCGGTGTTGTCAACAAAAGCCGTAGATGCAGCTCCGATCGATGTAAACAAAAAATCCAGGATAACGTTCATCGCCGTGAAACCGACGCCGATCAACAGCCCGGAGGAAAGAGCAGTTTTGAACCCGGTTTTAAAGAGCAGGCCGACAAGCATCATGATGATGGGGAGGACGATGGGGGCACCGAGATCGAGGATGCCCTGGATGAGGCGTGCGAGCTGATCCATAGGCGGTTACGTTTCCCTGCGCACGTTCAGGCGCAGTCCTGGGTAAACAGGGTTTCTGGTTCACGGCCGGCAGAAGATGGTCTGCCGGATGTCGCGCGGTTTCTGTATCGCCTGTTGTTTCTCGGGCGCTCTTGTGGCGGCCAATTGAGTGGCCTTGGTGTGAGATCAGGAGCCGGGAAGTTGTCCGCCGAGTGGCTCGAGCGGATCCCGGCTCTCATCTCAGGTAGTACATGCAATTCGACTCCGGGTCAGGCTTATTCCCCGTCGCCGTCGAGAATAGCTTTGAGTTCACGCATGGAATCTTCCATGCCAAAGCCAGTCATAAAGGGAACACCGTTTACCTGAGGACAGGCAAATTTGTGGTGGCCGGTCGGAGAGAGATTGACAAACACCTCGGCAAACTCACATTCCGCCTGTGCTTTTGCATATTGTACGACTCTGACATCGACATTCTTAATCCCGAACTCTTTGAGACGGTCTTTAATCCTGTTTGCGGCCAGGTGAGAAGAGGCGACGCCCATACCACACGCAACAATGATGGTTCTCTTCTTCTTTTCACTCATGTTGGGTCTCCTGTTAAGGCGCTCAGAATGGTTTGATTCGTCGGCTTCAAAGGCGGAGCGCGCTCCTGAGCCGGGAGTACGAATAAAACAGGGCTCGAGGTACTTCGTGCTCTTCCCGGAGCCCCGTTTTATTGCATCACATTGCGATTAGATGGCCTTTATCCAGCCGGCTGCTGCAGCAGCTTCAACCATCTCTTCCCGGATCTCATCAGGAATAAGGTCCGGTTCACCTTTGCCGAGAGCCAGCGCGAGGTAGTACACGCGCGCGCACTGTTCGGCCATGACGCAGCGCTTGAAGGCAGTCTTGATGTCCTGGCCGACGCAGAAGGCGCCGTGATTCTTCCAGATGACACCGAATTTATCGCCCATCGCATCGAGGGTCGCCGAAGCGAATTCTGCGCTTCCGCTCTTGATGGAGGGACCCATTGCGAGGCCCCTGCCGCCGAAGAGGTACACGAAGTTGCCCAGCACGGGCTTGACCTCGATATTGAGGGCGGAGAGGGCGTTAATATAGGGTGATTCGACATGTGCGCACGCGTTCACGCCGGGATGGCGCTTCATCGCCTCGGTGTGAATGGGTGCCTCGGAGGACGGGCGGTATTTCCCATCCACCTTCTTGCCGTCCATGTCGACAACGACGATGTCTTCCGGTTCCATGTCGTCGTAAGGGATGTCGCTTGGGGTGATGAGAGCATACTCAGTCCCGGGCAGGCGGGTGCTGAAATTGCCCTGGGTGTAAACCAGCATGTCGCGTGATTCACATTTGCGTGCGTAGAAGATCAGTTCCTTGCGTAGTTCGACTTCCTGGCTTGTCATGTTAACTCCTTGACGATGTTGGATTTGTTTCCACAGAAGGGGGCTGACACCGGTCTTCTCCTGTGTCAGCCCCCGTCGTACTACATATGGTAACGAGATTGGAGCGGGCGAGACTAGTCGCCGGCTTCAACCTTGCCCAGCTTCACTGCGGACTTGTGGTTCTCATCGCGCAGCATCTTGCCGGACCAGAAGAACAGGAAAGCGGTCACGACAGCGACGAGCAGGACCGGCGAGAAGACGCCATTGCCGATCAGGTCGCCGATGGCGGCGAAGGACATACGCAGTGACGGCGCTTCCATCGAAGCCCAGCTGATGTATGCAACATCGGCGGGGATGTCGACGGTCCCGACGTCGCGGGCGAGTTCCGTGATGGACTCAGCGAACCACGTGCCGGCATAGAGCCACAGCGGCTGCGAAATCCATGTGAGGATGGTGGTGCGCAGAACGTCGTTGCGTGTGACGATTGCAGCGGGGATTGTGCTGCACAGGGCAACGATGCCGCCGAACGGAAGCACGATGTTGCCGGGCAGGACAATGGCCCACAAGATCAGCACGGGGACGTTCAGAATGGCGGCAACCCACAGGCTGGAGAGGCCAGCGGTGAACGGCCAGTCCAGGCCGATGTGGAAGGTGCGGCCGGGGAAGCGGGCAGCCATAAACTCTTTGGCGCCGTCGGCGATGGGCATCAGGGAGGTGATGAAGAGTGTGGCGACCATCGGGAAGAGGGTCAGCGCGGTGCCGGCCTCAATACCGAGGGTGAGGATGCCCTTCAGATCGTAGCCAGCGAAGATGGCGATCAGAAGGCCGACGAGGAAGCCGATGACGTGGTTCTCGGCGAAGACGCCGATCTTGTCACGAAGGGCTTCGGGCTCGAAGGAGTTATTGGCGATGAGGGGGATCTTGTCCATCAGTTTGTTGAGCGGGACGAAGATGATCCACTCGAAGAACAGGGAGTGTGGCAGAGCAACACCGGGGATGCCGGTGAGTTCTTCGACGAGATCAACCGACCAGTCCGCCTGCTTGAGCTCGACGATAACCTCGATGCCGCACAGGACGAAGGCCAGCCAGACCTGCCCACTGACGTAGGACACGATCACGCCGGTGAGAACCTTGTTCCAGACGTTCCACATATCGACGTTCAGACACTGGGTCCAGTTAAGCGCCAGCATGACGATATTGATGGCGATCTGGAGTGGGAACATCAGGAACGCGTAAGGCCAGGCCCAGGCGATAGCAGCAACCGGGGTCCAGCCCAGGTCGATTGCGGTCAACTGAATGCCGGTGTTCTCGACGAATGCCGAGGCAGCGGGGCTGATGGAGCCAAACATGAAGCCAAGGATGACGTTCATGCCGGCGAAAGCAACACCCAGCAGCAGGCCGGCGGAGAAGGCCTTGCGCAGGCCGACGCCGAACAGCAGACCGATAAGGATCATGATGATCGGAAGCACGATGGGCGCGCCCAGATCAAGCATGCCCTGGATGAAAGTTCCTAAGAAATCCATGGATAAAGCTCTCCTCTTTTTGGTGTGAGACAATGCTTACGAACGTGATGAAATGGATAAACGACTTGACTCACTGATCACACGAATTGTCTGAGGTGGTTTCTCCTCTCTTCCCCGCAGAGCAGGGAGGTCCTCCCGCGGACCGGATGCCCGGGGAGATCCTTTGGCGAATGCCTGGTAACGAGTCGGACATTTCTGTCCGACCAGACGGTTGGTAAAGTTCTGCCGGCGAAGCTAAGGCAGGGAGGTTGATCCTAACTTATTCAACACCATCCGGGTACAGAAGTTTCTTCAATTCTTCCATGGCGGTGTCCATACCGAAGCCGGTCATGAAGGGGATGCCGCTCATCATCGGGCAGGCATACTTGGTATCGCCATGAGGCGAGATGTTCACAAACAGATCTGCATTCTCAGCATGCTGCTTTGCGGTCTTAAAGTCCACCACATCGACCTGGACATTCCTCAGGCCGTACTTGGGCAGCAACTCCTTGATGCGGTTTGCCGAAAGCTGGGACGATGCAACGCCCGAGCCGCAGGCAACAATTATGCGTTTTCTTCCACCAGCCATTTTGTACTCCTTGAGATAATTTGGATAAAGGCAGGTTTTCGCTTCGCCGGCACCTGCCGAGTTAGGTTTCGCTCTTTCCACCTTCGGGTTCTAACGGTTGGACATCGACAATACCATCGTCGCCCTTAAACTCCCGATATGCTCGTTTATTCCATGTATACACCAGGGCGGTCAACGCGCCGGCTCCGATCGCCAATAGCAGGCTCCTCCAGATAAAGGATGCTGCCAGCATGAGAAGCGCTGCAAGCACCAGAATCTGGAAATACCACTTCTTGACGTAGAAACGGGAGCCAAAGACCTCATTTTCCATTTTGGTGCGCGCTTCGACCCATTCCGGATCGAGCTTTTCCTTTGGGACCCCAAAATCGGGTTCGTGCTTTGCGGATGTCATCACTTCATACCTTCACTATTCGATCGGAAGACCGCTTTTCAAGATCTCCCGGACGGAATCAACCCCGGTGTTGTTGATGAGTTTCTCCAGATTTTCAGCCACTGTGAAGAAATCAATCAACTGTCGCAGGAAATGAACTTGCGCTTCAGGCTGCGTGATGGAGAGCAGCAGCACAATTTGCACGTCCAGTTCCTTGTCGTTGGAGCCCATCTCCAGCCATTTCACCGGATTGCGCAGGATGCCGACAGCAACGGCGGGCTCGATGCAATGTTCCACCCAGGTGTGTGGGATGGCTACGGCAAACGGGGTGGTGGGAAGCGCTGTTGGGAATCCATCTTCACGTTCCTTCACCTTGGCGGCATATTCGTCACGAACATAGCCTTTGGCGAGGAGAAGTTCAGAGAGCTTGTCGATCGCTCCCCATTTATCCGCCACGTCGAGATCTGTCATGATGAGATCGTTGGTGAGATTGAGCTTCGCGTCGTTTGTACTCACAATAACTCCTAACCGAGTGAGAACTCTTCCGTCGGGCTTTAAAGCCCGTTCCGGAAGGTGATGACATCATCCATGGTGGGCAGCGATGGCTGCGCACCTGGTTTGGTTACAGCGAGAGCGCCGGCGCAGTTCGCCAGTTCCACCGCATCCTGCATGCTTTCTCCGTTAATGAGCGCTGCCGTAAGCGCTCCGATAAAAGCATCACCTGCTGCTGTGGTATCGACCACATCAACCTCTGGGGCAGGCAGGTGGGTTGCCTGATCGGCTGTTACCAGTACCGCACCTTCCGCCCCCAGCGTGACAATCACGGCCTCAGGACCCGATGACAGCAGCTTCTTTCCGGCATGCCGGGCTTCTTCGGTGTCGTTTACCGGCAACCCGCTGAGCAGTGCGGCTTCGGTTTCGTTCACCACGAGCACATCCGCATGTTCCACGGCTGCTTTTGCATCCTCAGGCGGAAGGGCTGGCGCAGGATTGACGATGGTAAGTTTATCATGTTGCTTCGCCAACTCGAGGGCACGCCGATTTGTCTCCATCGGAATCTCGAATTGAATGACGACCGCTTTTGCTTTGCTGATGATGTTAAGGTTCGATTCTACATCGTCCGGCGAGAGTTCATGGTTTGCGCCTGGTATCAATACGATGTTGTTCTCGCCTTTGCTGTCCACCGTGATGAAAGCCAGACCTGAACTGACGTCCTCTTTCTTCCCGACGGCAGTTGTAATGACGCTGTTGTTGTTCAGGCCGCTCAAGAGCTGTTGACCATATCCGTCTGAGCCGACATGAGCGATCATGGCTACGGATGTCCCCATCCTGGCGATCGCGACAGCCTGGTTGGCGCCTTTTCCTCCCGGATAGTGATTCAGCTCAAGGCCGGTCAACGTTTCACCGGGTTGTGGAAAGCGTTCCACGGAAAGAACGACATCCATGTTGATGCTTCCCACAACGACCGCATTGACCATACCGTTTTCCCTCACCGCTGTACCGAATGTCATGTCAAGGTTACAAGATGTTCAACACGCAAACAAAAAATCGCTCCCGGCAGGCCATGAGAGGCTGAGGAGCGATGGCAGCAAAGCGCGATCCCAGAAGAATAATCTGGACGATGGAAAGGAGGAGAAAGATAAAGCCTGAAATCATCATCATAAGATGGTTGGGACGGGAAAAACCGCCCGCGACTTGTCTGGACGTAAACGTTGTCGCAAACGTTTTCCCGCCCTTGCACAAGCAATAGTACAGGATTAATTGTCCGGATGTCAAGACTTTTTAAGGATTGTCCAACACAAGAACTCGGTCTCCAGGGTTCGTCTGCCCCTAGATATGGGGGTGACGACCATTTTGGTGGTGAAAAACCTGTTCCAGAAGCCAGGCAACTCCCGATTCTTCGTTGGAGGGCGTGATCAGATCGGCGTTGCGGTGCAGGGCGGGATGGGCATTCTGGACGCAGGCGTTGAGGTTGGCGAGCTGGAGCATACTCTGATCGTTCGGGCTGTCACCGATTGCGGCCGTCTGTGTGAGGGGGATTCCCAGGTGGGCGCTCAGAGCCTTCAGCGCAGAGCCCTTGTTGACGCCCGCCGCCGTGAAATCGAGGAAATCGGCCATCGATCGGGCGATATACACGTTGGGGCAGGAGGATGTCAGCTCCAGTTCGAGATGGAGAAGGGCGGCATCGCCGCCGATCAGGACGATCTTGGTCGGCATCTCTGTGATGACAGGTTCCATATCCGGGACAACCTGCACTTCGAAGTCAATTCGTTCCGACAGCTTGGCTGCTTCGGCGGGATCGCCTTCCAGTTTCATGGCATGTGGGAATTCGAACAGCAAACTGACCCCCGCATCGCGACCGGCTGCAAGAATGCAGTCCACCGCGCGGGAAGGGAGGGTGTGATGCATCAGGAACTGCTCTGTCACAGGGTCGTAGAGATTGGCTCCACCGGACGAGATGACGGGGGTTGTCAGTGGTACTTGTTTGAGCACGGGCAGCATCGCGCGGTGCGGGCGACCCGAGGCGAGGCAGATGGTCACACCGCGTTCAACGGCCTCCTCCATCCGGGCGGCGACGCGGGGGGAGATGCGGTCTTCTGAGTCAACCAGGGTCCCGTCAACATCGCAGACGAGAAGCCGGATGTCGCGGCCGTTGAGAACTCGTTGTGCCTCCGGATCAGGACCGGAAAACGTGTCTGCAGCATTGATGTGTGTCACGATGTCGGCTCTCCCGGCGAGTCTGCGCGGCCTGCCGTATCGCGTGATGCCAGCAGTTGATCGATGACCCAGGCAACGCCATGCTCTGTATTCTTCGGGGCGATCAGGTCGGCAGCCTCAAGCACATTGGGCGTGGCATTGGCAACAGCCACGCCGGCAGCCGCCAGATCGAACATGCTCTTGTCGTTCCAGCCGTCTCCGATCACCAGCATGCGCTTTGTGGGAATGCCGATGTAATCTGAAAGCAGCTGTAATCCATTGCCTTTACTCATTCCCGCCGGCGTGACATCACGCAGCGTCGTGAAGGTCGAGGCGATATGGATTTCATCCTCCATGGCTTCGAGGACGGGATCGAGAGCCTGGAGGACATCGGCTTCACCGATCAGGACAATCTTTGTGGGCAGGGTGGTGCATTCGACGAAAAAGTCATCCACGCGCGGGATGTGCATACCTGCCATCTTGTCCAACTCTCGCGAGACCTCGTCGCTGCCTTCCAGAGTCATCCGTTCCGGCTCTTCAAAAAGCACTGCCACCCGGCTTTGTCGTGCCAGGAAGACAATCTTCTCCACGGTGCCGCGATCGAAGACCTGATGCAGCAATACGTGACCGTTGGCCGGGTCGGCGATATACGCACCTCCGCAGGAAATATACGGTTCCTGGATCCCCAGTTTCTCCATGATTTCGAGTACAGAGGCTTTGATGCGACCGCTGGCGATGGCCATGCGGAATCCCGCCTGGAGCAGGCGGCCAACGGCTTCGATCACGACGTCATCCACAGTCCCACCGGGGCTCAGAAGCGTGCCGTCGAGATCGCTGATGATCATGTCGAGGGGGAGGTCTTTCAGGACCGAGCGCGCATATGCGGTATCCCTCTTTGGATCCATTGCCATACCAGTCATGCTCCTTTTCGTTGCAACCTGCGTGACGTCAACCAAACAGCGCCTATTGTACCAACAATGAATCGATGGGGCGGCCGTCGGAACGAGACGGAGAGTTGCCCTATGCGATCGGTGATGACGGATGGACCATCACCTTGTAGCTGTGCTCGTCCATGCCCTTAACCGCAGGCAGGATGCCCTCGAGGTCACAGGTGCCGGTGATGAACTCCGCAACGGGGACCTTCCCTGTCGCAATCCACTGCATCGCGGCACCCATGTCCGCCATGGTCGCGGAATAGCTGCTGACCATGCTTAATTCACGCCGGAAGAAGCTGTAGAAGTCCATTTGCAGGGGCTCAGATCCCACCGGGCCGGCGAAGGTGCAGATACGTCCACCATCACGGATGATGTCGAACGTGCTGTTAATGGTCTCCTGCAGGATGACGGTCAGGATCACGTGGTCCAGACCCTCGTCCGAGGTCAGTTTGCGGATGGACTCCCGCGGGTCCACACTGTCGGTGTTGTATGTGTGCTGTGCGCCGTAGTCGGAGGCCTTCTCAAGACGGGCGTCGCTGATGTCGAACGCGAAGGTCTCGACGCTGAGTTGATTCAGGATGGTTGTAAAGAGAAGCCCCATCAGTCCAACTCCGACAACCCCGACGCGATCGTTGGGGCGGATCCCGCACAGGTCGATGGCGTGCAAGACGCAGCCGACCGGATCGATGAACGTAGCTTCATCGAAGCTGAGATTTTCGGGGATGGGCAGGATGGTGTGGGCGATGTGATCCGGTGAGACCGCGATGTATTCGGCGTACCCGCCCGGGTCGATATTGGTCTCCTTAAAGGTTCGGCACATACTGGGGGTGCCGTGCTGGCAGTAGGTGCAGTACCCGCAGGGCACATGGACGTGCCCGACGGCCACTCGATCGCCAACGACGTAAGGGATCGCTGCGCCCGGGGCAACAGCGACCACGGTGCCGGCGACCTCATGGCCGATCACGCGCGGTTCTGAAGAGCGGGTGTTGCGAATTTTGATGACGTCGCTCCCGCAGATTCCCGTACTGGAAACCTTGATGAGCATGCCGCCGGCAGGGATGGCGGGCAGCGGCTGCTCACGCACTTCCATGGTCAGCGGGGCGGTGAGGAAATTGGCTTTCATAACATCAGGAAGGGTTGACATCGTACTCTCTCTTTTGTGTGCTCTGCGCACGGCGGATACAGGATCAGGATTCATCTGGAATGGAGTGAGGGAATATCATGGTTTTTACGCCGACTTTCGAACGTGCGTTCTCAATGGCGGCTGCAGCATCTTTCAAGGCGAATCGCCCGGTTACCAGACGGTTGATTTCAAGCCGTCCGCTGCTCAACATGGCCATGGTTGTGCGGTATTCCTTCACGGTCTGGCCGGTCGTTCCGGTGATGGTTAATTCCCGGTAATGGACCAGGTTGGCATCGATGCCGGTCATTTCACTCCCTTTCGGGAGGCCGCCAAAGAAGTTGATGCGGCCGTGTTTGGCCATGAGTTCGACGCACTGCTGCTGGGCCTTTGCCGATGGAGCAGCGACAACTGCGACATCGACGCCGCGCCCTCCGGTGGCTTCCATCACCGCTTCGACCATGTCCTCTTCGGACGGGTTGATGGCGACATCGGCGCCAAGCTCGACGGAAAGTTCCCGGCGGTAGCTGGAGGTGTTCGCCGTCATGATGCGGTTGACGCCCATCAGACGACCGAGCTGCATGGTCATCAGGCCAATCGAGCCCATGCCGACGACGAGCATGTCATCGCCGGGCTGCACGGAGAGCGCGCTCAAGCCATGGAAGCAGCAGGCAAGTGGTTCGTTCATGGCAGCCTCGTGGAAGCTGACGTGATCAGGCAGAACGTGAACATTGCCCTGGAGGATGGCTTCACGGGTGATGCGCATGTACTCTGCGAACCCTCCGTCAATCACAACACCAAAACTCGTGTAATCCGGACACAGGTTGGTGTATCCCTGTACGCACATCTCGCAGTGTCCGCAGCCCATGTTGGGCGCGAGGGCAACGCGAGTGCCCGGCGTGATCCCGTCCACCTCGGAGCCAACCTCTTCAATGACCCCGGCCAGTTCGTGACCGAGTATGCGCGTCTCCCCTTCAGGGATGCGACGATGTCCGGCGCCAAGAATGCGCAGATCGGTGCCGCAGACCCCGCAGGCTTCCACGCGCAGCAGGGCTTCATCCGGCTCGATGACCGGGCGGGGTCGTTCAACAACGTTGATTGTTCCAGAACCATCATAGATTGCAGCTAACATCATCTTTTCTCTTTCCTATCGGGCAGCGCCCCAGATGGGCTGTCCGACACGGATTTCTTCATAGTCTTGTGCGGCTTCGGCCAGGGTTTGTCCTTCCAATGTGGCGGTGATGGCCTGCTGCACCACACGGATGCCGGCTGCGAGACCCATGGGGTGGCGCTGTGCAGCACCGCCGATGACGATCATCACATCCGTGCCGACATCTGCAATCACATCCGGCACACGCCATGCGTGCATGCCCCCGCCGACCTGGGAGAAGGTCGCTTTGATGTTGCGCATGGGGGCTTTCGACAACTTGAGGATCTTGATGTAGTTCTCGCGCATGTGGACAAATCGGCCATACGGCACCGGAATAGCGTTGATGTCTGCACCGGCCAGACGGAACAGCTTGGCGACCAGGATGTGCCCGCTGTAGCCGAAGTCCGGCGACCAGCTCATGGCGCCGAGGTTGGATGGATGGGCGAAGACGGGCACGGTGATGTCGGGGTCCTCCGCCAGCATGCGCAGGGTGCTGATGCCGGTTGTGAGCGGAGTAATCATCAAGCCGTTTGCGCCGGCGTCGATTGCCCTGCGGGCGTTGTCCATGACCCGGTCGGGGCGATCCGTGATGCTGACGAGGTAGATGGGGCGTTTTCCGGTTTCATCGAAGGCGCGGTCAGCCGCTTCCACACACGCCTGGATCCGTTCTTCCATGGGGACGTCGTCGCTGTAGACCATGAGTTCATCGTCTTTGATGACGTCCGCGCCGCCGAGGGCGTGCTGGTAGAAGAATTCTGCCGCTTCCTTTGCCGGGAGACCCACACATGGTTTGAGAATGCTGCAGACCAGCGGACGGTCGGTTTTGAGGGTCTCGCGGATGCCGGGGAGACCGTACTTCGGACCCTGGAAGGCATCGATAAAGGTTGAGGGCAGGTCGATGTCGAGCAATTTGACCACGCCGCCCAGGCTGAGATCGCTCATGAGTGCCGTGAGCAGCATCGGGATCTGGTAGCCGGTATTCTCGACCGGAAAGGCAACCCGTGCAATGTAGTGAACCCAGGTCTCGCCGCTCGCTGTACGTTTGCACTCATGATCGGGGACACGGAAAAGATTGAGGACCTTCCCTCCGTTGCTGGCAACCATGCTGGCGTAGTCGTCCTTCGCCAGACTGGCGCGCCCGACGGTCTGCTCGATGGCGGCCATGGCGGCGCGGTTCAGCAAATCCTCATCGCCCGGCCCCTGAAAGAGATAGGTCGCAATCACGTAGCGTGCAGGGTCGAGACCCTCACCAAGTGCAAGAATTCGATCATCCAGACCAGTCATGGTAGCTTACTCTCCCTTGGATGTGGCGTTGTGCTGTTGTGAAGACGATGTCCGCAACAGTTCGATTTCAAAACGTGACCGATCGGCGCGATGCATGCCGATGGAATATTCAAAAGGGATGTCCTCGCTGGTAACCATCAGGCTTCTGAGCAGGAGGAGGGGCGCTCCGGGTTCGATCTGCAGCAGGCTGGCTTCCTCGGGTGAAGCAGCAAGGGCTTCGACCACGCGTGTGCCGCGCTGGATGGTCACTCCACAATCGGTCTCAAGGACGGCGTAGAGCGAACGGGATGAAAAATCCACATCGACGATCCCGGGACACAGATCAAGCCGCAGGTAGGTTTCCGAGATGAGATGGGGTTCCTCGTCGATGAAGCGGAGGCGTTTGAGATACACAACCAGCGTTCCGGTAGGAAGGTCAAGGAGGCGGGCAACGTCCTCCGGCGCTGGCTGTACAGCCTGTTCAAGAATGCGAGTGGACGGAGTATGGCCGTGGGCGAGGGCGTCTTCATGGAAGCCGCGCAGGGTCTGGATGAGGCTTTCCCGGACCTTGGGTCGGGCGACGAAGGTGCCCTTACCTGGCGACCGCCAGATGAGCCCCCGGTTCTCGAGGTTCAGAAGTGAGCGCCGGATGACGGTTCGGCTGACGTCAAAATGAGCACAGAGTTCATCTTCGGTGGGAAGGCGGTCTTCTGGGATCCAGTCGCCGCCGTTGATATGCGCCTCGAGGAGGGTTTCAACCTGGTGGTAGAGGGGGATGTGGGAGTCCTTCTCCAGCTTCTCACCGAGCAGGACGGTCAGACTTTCAGCTTGCATCACCACACCCCGTTCCTTTTACATCGATTTGAAGTAATGTTATAATGACACATCAAAGATTACCTCATTCAGGACGCTGCGTCAAGCCATCCCTGCCCAAGGAGGAACTAGGATGTCGAACCGGAACCACATTGACCAACGCTGCATCAATACGATCCGCTTTCTCGCGGTCGACGCCGTGGAGCGCGCCGGGGTCGGACATGCCGGCACGCCACTGGGATTCGCTCCGGCAGCCTATACCCTCTGGGACCGGTTTCTCAAACATAACCCGGCCAACCCACTATGGCCGGATCGAGATCGCTTTGTGCTTTCCTGCGGGCATGCATCGATGATGCTGTATGCGCTGCTGCATCTCTCAGGATATGACCTCAGCCTGGACGAATTGAAGCAGTTTCGACGGATCGACAGCCTTACTCCCGGCCATCCAGAATACAAGCATACACCGGGCGTCGAAATGACGACCGGTCCTCTCGGGCAGGGTTTTGCACACGCCGTAGGCATGGCGATTGCCGAACAGCATCTCGCCGCCCGCTTGAATTCCCCGGAGCACCAACCCGTAGACCACTATACATATGTCCTGGCTTCGGATGGGGATATGCAGGAGGGCGTGAGCGGAGAAGCCGCCAGTCTGGCGGGAACACTCGGTCTGGGTAAGCTCATCTGTCTCTATGATGATAACGAGACTCAGATTGAAGGAAGCACCGACCTCGCATTCCGGGAGGACGTTGGCAGGCGCTTTGAAGCCTATGGTTGGCAGGTGCTGGGGCCGGTTGACGGGAATGATGTCGAGGGCATTGCCGCTTGCATCCAGGATGCCCGTGAAGAGCGTGAGCGCCCTTCCTTCATCATTGTGAGCAGCCGGATTGGATACGGGAGTCCGGTGGAAGGCACAGCCGCCGCACATCATGGGCCGCTTGGTGAGGAGGGTCGTGCGCAATTGTGTGCACGGCTGGATTGGCCGTATACGGAACCCTTTACCGTCTCGGCGGACGTGGCTGCCCACATGCGGAAGGCACTGGAGCGAGGCGCAGCAGACGAGCAAGCGTGGGAGGAGAGATGTTCCTCCCTGCGAGCGGCTGATCCGGATCGAAGCGAGCTCGTGGAGGATGCCTTGACAGGGGACCTCCCCGAGGGCTGGGAACAAGCCCTGGACGGAATCTTCGAGGACCTGAGCACACCTATGCCGCCGCGACAGGCAGGCGGAGTCGTGCTGCAAGCGTTATCCTCCGCTGTTCCTTTCCTGATCGGGGGCGCTGCGGATCTCGGTCCCAGCACCAAGACCATCATGCGTGGCGAGGATGATTTCGGGGCGGCCTCGCCGCACGGTCGCAACATGCATTTTGGCGTTCGGGAGCATGCCATGGCGGCAGCCGTCAATGGCATCGCCTTGCATGGGGGGCTCACTCCCTATGCCGCAACCTACCTGGTCTTTGCTGATTACCTGCGCCCATCTCTGCGCCTGGCAGCGATGATGGGATTGCAGGTCGTGTATATCTTCACGCATGACAGCATTGCGGTCGGTGAGGATGGACCTACGCACCAGGCGGTGGAACAGGTCATGTCCCTGCGGACGGTGCCGGGATTGGATGTCATCCGGCCCGCCGACCCTCACGAAGTCGCAGCGGCATGGCGGGCTGCCCTGGAGCGCAAACAGGGTCCCACAGCCATGATCCTTGCACGGCAGGCAGTGCCCGTGTTTGCTCCAGAAGAGGCTGCGAGGGCGGAGAACCTTGAGCGGGGCGGGTATGTATTGTGGGAATCGGACCGTCACAATGTGGGCCTCATTCTCATCGGCGCCGGCGCGGAAACCCATCTCGTCCTCGCTGCTGCACACAGGCTTGATGACGAAGGTGTTGGCGTGCGCGTTGTCTCGATGCCCTCTTTCAAGCGCTTCGATGATCAGGACGATGCATACCGCGAGAGTGTGCTCCCGGGCAGCGTCAGGGCACGGATGTCGGTCGAGGCTGGCGTCACACTGGGCTGGGAGCGTTACGTAGGGCTGGAAGGGATTGTCATGGGCGTCGACGACTTCGGGGCAAGCGGACCCGCTGAGGAGCTGTTCCGCCGCTTCTCTCTTACGGTGGATGCCATTGTCGCCAATGCCAGATCTCTCATTAAGAAGTGAGCTGGAATCCATGCCGTGAAGAAACGAAAACCCGCTTCGTATCGAAGCGGGTTTTTTTCTTGATGTAGAAACCGTTGATGCCAGGCTTAGATGAGGCCGCCCAGGGCACCGCTGTTAAGGATCATGTAGGCGTTGGTGTCGATGCGTTCAACCGAGTCGAAGGCCGTGTCAAGATCCTTGCTGATCAGAAAGAGGCCATGCTTCGGGGCCATGACAGCGGCTGCTCCCTTGGCAATTTTCTCTTTCTGGGGGCGGATGCCGTCTGCCACAGCGTCAGCCAATTCCTTGGAATGGGCCTTTTCATCCGGGATAGCCGGAATGGTGCCAAACTTCGCTGTGCAGTGCAGAACCGGCGGCATGTCCTTGGCGGCAGCGCAGAACACCAGGGTGTGGCGCGAATGTGCGTGGATGACAGCGGTGCCATCCGGATAGAATTCCTTCAGCAGGGCGAGGTGAGCCTTCGCCTCGCGAGATACGTCCCCATCGCCTCCCAGCTTGTTCCCTTCCAGATCGATGGTGAGGATTTGCTCCGGGCTCAGGTTCCAGTGGTACCAGGAGCCGCCGTAGCGGGGGGTCATGTACAGCTTGTCATCGATGCGGACGCTGATGTTTCCACCGGCGGAGTCCGTGAGATGGCGGTCGTAGAGTTCCTTCGCATATGCAGCAATCTTGTGTTTCAACAATCGAATTTCCTCAGTCATGAGGATGTCCTCCTTCTAGATCAACTATGTATGAATGAAAAACCAATCACTCGTCCAATCGGGTTAAGTCAACACGCGGCAGCAAGGCTTCCACCTTGTCGAGTTTGATATAACCCGCACCGCGAACCTGGGTGTTGGCTGTTCCGCACGCGATACCCCAGCGCACGATTTCGGACAATGGAGCACCTTCCGTCAGCATCTTCGCGACGCCTGCGAGTTGGGAATCCCCGCAGCCATTGACGTTGATGATGCTTTCCATGTGCAGGACGCCTTCCCAGAATTCCTTGCCGTCATAGGCAATCATACCCTCTTCGCCGCGGCTCAAGGCGACGATGTCGATGCCCATTGCCTGAACCTCGCGCATCGCTTCAATCTGGTCTTCTCGTTTCGCGAGATCCCGCCCCAGGTATCCTCCCAGTTCATGACGATTCACTTTCACCATGAAGGGCCTGGCATCGATGCCGCGCATGAGAGCACCCCCACTGCTGTCCAGCAGGGTGTGCACACCTCGTTCCCGCGCCATCACAATCATGTCGGCATACACCCGGGAAAGGCGATCTGTCTGACCGGATCCGCAGAGAAGAACCAGGGAGGCTTCGTCCAGCAAGCGATCCAGCGTATCCATGAGTTCCTGGATTTCCGCTTCCGAAACCTTCTGCCCGGGCTCGTAGACGGGATAGGTGTTGCCGGTGTCATCCACCTGGATCATGGTGGAAATGCGGGTCGGCTCGGCAGTCGTTACGTAGCGGGTCTGAATGCCTTCCTTCTGGATTTCTTCCGTGATGAAGGTTCCCGTGTGGCCGCCCTGGTAGCCGGTCGCGATGACGGGCAGGTTCAATCCTGACAGCGCTCTGGCAACATTGTTACCTTTGCCGCCGCCGTACACCATTTCGACGGTGCAGCGTGCGGCTTCATTCGGTTGCAGGGTAGGAACACGCAGGACTCGGTCGACGGCGGGATGTAGTGTTACACAGACGATGGTCAAGAGTACCTCCAATCCTTTGGCAGCAGGCGGGAATGGATCCAGCACTCGGTGGAGTTCAACGCAGTCCTCTCAGTGGTTGGTGCCTGGAGAAAGGAGGTTGAAACAGAAACGGGGGCAAGGGAGGATCACACCTGCCGATGTGGATTATAGTCGAAGCTGATATGGACGGAAAGCATAATCCTGGATTCTTCTGGTATCGGCGTGTCCTCCGGAAACTTGAGGTCTCTGCAAGGCGATTGTAAGATGGGCGATATCTGGATCATGGTAGCATCGACATAGTTTCCCATTCGATCCGGTAGTCATTAATGCACCAGGTTTGGTTTGTTCGAAGGAATCCGGCTGCTCCACAGGATTGTTATCATGCAGTTCAACCATGGAGAAGAGAAACAGCTTGATCGGATAGAGTTTCTTCCGATTCCCCGCTCCCTTCCCGTCTTTGAGGATGAAATCCAGAACCGCACTGCCCTGGTTCTCTTCTATGGGGAAATCCTCACGCTTATCCTGACGCTCTTGTTCGGCGGCGCATTCATGCTCATCGACCGCCGTCCCCCCATCATCATCCTTGTGAACATCGGATTTGGCTTTGAGCTCGCGAGCTTCATCTTTTTGTTACGCGGCCGATTGGATATATCGAAGTCGATGTTCATCTTCTCTGTCTGGATCATGCTGTCTCATGCCTCGGCGATCTCCGGGGGCATTTCCAGCCCCGTCATCGGCGGGTTGGGTTTTGTGATTGTCCTCAGTGTGGTGTTCTTTGGAATACGGGGGGCACTGAACTCAGGTATTGCAGTGTTCAGCACCCTGGCAGGGTTGTACCTTCTCGAGGTGACCAACCTTATTCCGACGGAAGGAAGGATTCCGGAGCTACCTGTCGTGTTCCTCTCTCTTTCCGCCTTTATGAGCGCCATGATTCTCTTGCTTGTGTTCTACGATCGCATCCTTTTCGGAGAGAAGGTTGAGGCGCTGAAGGTTGAGGCGGAGCTCGAGCGGGAGCGGGATCGCCTTGCCCTGGCGGTACAGGCCGCAGGCATGGGCTTCTGGGAGCTGAACCTGGACGATATGCTACTTTCGATCGGCGCTCACTGGTCAGAGCACATTGGTTTCGAGAACAGAGCGAGCAATCTCCCCCGGGAAGAATGGGTGGAGTTCATCCATCCCCAGGACCGCTCTCGTGTCCTTTCGCAAATTGATCTGTTGAACCAGGGTCAGGCCGATTTTGAGACGGAGTACCGCCATCGATATGCGGACAATTCCTGGTACTGGGTGATGACCCGCGGTCACCTTATCGAACCGAAAAATCATGGTTCGAAACCGACTGTGATCGGTGTTCATACGGACATCCATCAGCGAAAGCTAGTGGAAGAGGCGCTGACAGCAAGCAAGCAGGAATTGGAATCCGTCCTGCAGAATACCCCTGTGGTGCTCTGGCGGGTGGATGCGGATGCCAGATTCACCCTTGCGAAAGGGCAGGGCCTGCAGGTCTTTGAGCTTACGCCCGATAGACTCCTGGGAATGACCATTGATGAGGTGCGTGAGATTTCCCCGACATGGGCGGAGCATATTTCTCTTGCCCTCGCAAATCAAGCACAGGAAGGCGAGGTGCACGTGGGAGACGCCGTCTTTACATCCCGCTCCAGGCCGCAATTCAATCTCGCCGGGGAACTCATTGGAGCGATTGGTGTGGCTGTCGACATCACGCCTCAGAAGCAAGTGGAGACCCAGCTCCAGGAAACGAACCGCGAACTTGAAACGGCGAACCTGATCCTGCAGGAGACGCAGGAGCGGGCTGTACAGCAGGGTCGCCTTGCGGCTGTCGGTCAGCTTGCGGCCGGGATCGCCCACGATTTCAATAATGCGCTGCTTCCGATTACGCTGTATGCCGAGATGCTGCTCGGAGATCCAGCTATCTCTGCCAGTATGCGAGAGCGGCTGGAGACCGTCCTCTCCCAGGCGCAGCGTGCTGCTTCGTTAACACAGCAGATCCTCGACTTCGGGAGGAAGAGTTTGATGCAGCCGCGTTGCTTCCAGCTACGGCCTTTCCTCGAACGATTCATTAACATGCTCCGTCGCACCTTGCCGGAAAGTATCCATATCAAACTTGTGACGCATGGAGGCCAGTACCAGATCTGGGCGGATGAAAGCCGCATCGAGCAATTATTGATGAACCTTGCCATCAATGCACGCGATTCAATGCAGACCGGTGGGGAACTCACGTTCGAACTTGTTCATCAACTTGTGGAAGAGCCTCTCTCCCAATTTCCAGCTGTGCAACCGGGTGAGTGGATTTGCCTGAAAGTGAAGGATACGGGCGAGGGCATTCCTGAGGATATCCTGCCCAGGATTTTTGAACCGTTCTTCACGACCAAGGCTGATGGTACTGGCAGTGGCCTGGGCCTTGCCCAGGTGTACGGCATTGTCAAGCAACACAACGGCTATGTGTATGCTGAAAGTGAAGAAGGCCGGGGCGCCTGTTTTTCCATCTGGCTTCCACAAGTGGAAGAAGAATGTGAAGGTCAGACGGACCTCGAGGAGCCGGATGTGTATGAGGGGTCAGGGGAGCGGATCATCGTCGTGGAGGACAATCCGGTTACGAGGGCTGCGCTGGTCGATGTTCTCGAGTTGCTTGATTATCATGTCATCATGGCGCGTAACGCGATAGAAGCGCTGGATATCTACCGTCAGGATCGCGTCGACCTTGTCCTCAGCGATATGGTGATGCCGGAAATGAGCGGTGTAGAGTTATTCAAGCAGTTGCTGGAATTGAACCCGGATGTTCGCATGGTTATCGTCACGGGATATCCGCTGGGAGGCGAAAAACAGGAAATGCTCGACCTCGGAATTTGTGGGTTCATTCAAAAGCCGCTGGACATGAACCGCATTCAAACCGCGATCCGGGAGGCGCTTCCCGCTTGATGTCCCACCATTAACGCCCTGCACGAAGGAAAAAGGATGCCGTTGGACATGCCCTCTTCAGGACGAAGGGGGTTTTTCGATTCATTGTACAGGGACTACAATGAAGCGCAGTAAGATGCAATTTCGACTTGGAGGTGGTCGATGCCGCATGATGAATTGACTCCACATGGGAACCCGCCCATGGTGACACCCATCGTTCACGCAGTGAACTATGAGTATCAATCCTTTGATGTCCTGAAGTCCATCTCCAGCAAGGGCATCCAGGGTTACACCTACCACAGGGATGATAACCCCACGGTCCTGGCGGTGGAGCAGCAGCTCGCCGCTCTCGAAGGCGGGGAGCGCTGTATTCTCGCCACAACGGGTATGGCTGCCTGTTCACTGGTGTACTTCTCCCTTCTGAGTGCCGGGGATCATGTTGTCCTGTTCCATGATAGTTACGGGGCACATTACAAGGTGTCACTGCTCCTTGAACGTATGGGTGTTACCTTTTCCTGGCTGGATGCGTCTCGGCCAGACACGTTCTCCGAAGCTGTACGCCCGAATACCCGGATGATCTTCTGTGAAACGCCGACAAATCCACTCTGTAAAGTTGTCGACATCCGCGACCTCAGACGCCAAGCGGCTCGGGTTGGTGCGTTGCTCGTGGTGGATAACACGTTCGCGACGCCCTACCATCAGCATCCCCTGGAACTTGGTGCGGATATCGTCGTGCACAGCGCGACCAAGGCGCTGGGGGGACATAATGACTTGATGGCCGGCGCCGTGATCTGTGGGGAGGAGCTTGCCGAGACCATCTGGTATGGCCGACAGGCGATTGGCTCCACGCTGGATGCCTTTTCCGCATCGCTGCTGGAGCGCGGCTTGAAGACGTTTCCACTCCGGGCACAGGCGATGGCGCAGAGCGCGCAGGCGGCGGCTGACTTTCTGGCAGGACATCCTGGTGTGTCCCGCCTTCGCTACCCGGGGCTTCCTGCTGATGAGGGGCATGCAGTCGCGTCACGGCAGATGGAAAACGGCTTTGGTGGTGTGCTGGCTTTTGACGTGGGTACCAGCCTCGAAGATGCACAGGCGTTTATCTCGCGGCTGCAAAGGATTATTCATGCTGTCAGCCTCGGCGCGACGGAGTCGCTCATCTGCATTCCCTATCTGACAACGATGTTGTACCTGCCGGAGGAACGTCGAACTGCGGCTGGCGTGCGAACAAATACCGTCCGTCTGGCTGTTGGGATCGAGGATCCAGCCCTGATCATCCAGGATCTCCAACAAGCACTTGCTGCGATCTCTCCGGCATGACGCCATCGCAAAGGAGAACAGCATGCCGATGAAAACGATGATGGGTGGCCTCGAGAACCTTGCGACAGGTGTACTCGCCCGGCGCAAGCGGCCGTACCTCATGGCGCACCGCGGCAACCGGGTTTTGTGTCCTGAAAACACGATGGCAGCCTTCCGGCAATCCTTCGAAGACGGGGCAGCAATCCTCGAAACGGACCTGCATGTCACGCGTGACGGCGTCATGGTGTGCATCCACGACGCGACGGTGGACCGCACGACAGATGGTGAAGGCGAGGTCGCCGCGTATTCCCTCGAGGAAATCAAACTGCTCAAAGCGAACCGTGGATTTGAAGGTTTTGAATCCGAGCGAATTCCGACCCTGGAGGAATTGGCAGCCATTCTTCCCGATAATGTCGCCCTCGCGCTGGAGTTGAAATCCGATGCGTTCCTGGATGAAGAGATTTGCCGTCAACTGGCATCCATACTCGAAGACAGCGGTGTCCGACAGCAAACACTGGTCATTTCCTTCAGCATGGAACGATTGCGGACCGTGCGGCGTGTGGCGGCAGACATTCCGATAGGGTTAATCTCCCTCTCCAGCCTTTTCCCCTCTGCGGAGCCGGAGTTTGTCGGTGTGCTCTGGCCGATGCTGTTTGCCAATCCGTTCTATGTCTGGATGGCTCATCGACGCGGTCAGTTCTTCTGCCCGCTGGACCCCGAGCCGGATTCCCGCTTGTGGTATTACCGCTTCCTGAATTGTGATTCGATTCTCTCGGATAATCCGGCGGTGACGAAGCGAAAACTGAACCAGAACGTTGATGAATAGTCGAGGGGTATGGCTGATCCGAAGATAACATTGAAACAACGCTGGAGTGACAGGACAGCGAATCGAGGAGGAAGCATGGACGCAAAAGAGATCTTGAAATCATACTTTGCAGAACACGCCGCCGGGCTTGAGGTGGAGCTTGTCCGGCTCATCAGCGAGCTGGTCAAGGAGCGGACCGTCAATGTCATCTCCGAGAAGCTTCCCGAACACCCCTACCTCACCATTCGTGGTGAGGAGTATCGTGCAGCGGAGCATGTGATTGCGAAACTCAACGATCTCGGCATACCCTTTGAAAGCTTCTCGCGTCAGGAGGGCAGACCCAACATCATCGCGTCACTGGGCCGCGGCGAGATAGAGGAAACGCTGCTCATGCCCGGGCACATGGATGTGGTCCCTGCAGGAGAAGGATGGGACAGTGATCCTTATACGGTCATACAAAAGGAAGGAAGGCTGTTCGGAAGAGGGGTGCTTGATAATAAGGGGCCGCTGGCATCGATCCTAATCGCAGCGCAGGTTTTGAAGGCGACCGGGGTCGATGAGGAGCTTGCTGGCAGATTGTTGATCGCAGCGCTTTCGGATGAAGAAGCCGAGGATCCGGATGGGATTGACTATGGGATCCGGTATTTGCTGGAGGAAGGGCTGATCCTGCCGACCATCGCTGTCATCCCGGATATCGGCGAGAACATGAGGAAAATCGATGTTGCCGAGAAGGGCCGTGCGGTCCTCCGCATCACTGCGCAGGGGAAACAGGCGCATGGATCGCGTCCGGACCGCGGGATTAATGCGGTGTATATGATGGCAAGGCTGGTGCGTGAGATTGAAACGCTTGAACTTGAGCATAGCGTGCATCCCGTCCTGGGACATCCGACACTCAATCTGGGTGAAATGCACGGCGGTGTGGCACCGAATGTGGTCCCCGGCACCTGCGTCATCTATATCGATATTCGCTCCGTCCCCGGCATGAGCAAGGAACAGGTCCTCGGGCAGTTGCAGGTGTGCATGGACGCCGTCGCCGGTGGGCAGTTTGACCTGAAGGTGTTGACCTGGAAGGAGCCGCATGCCGTCGAACCGGAAAATCGCGTTGTAGAAGCCATCAAGAAAAGCACGAAGGAAATTCTGGGATTTGAACCCCAGACCTTCGGGATGGGCGGCGGAACCTACGCCAAGTCGTTGGTGCGGCATGGGGTTCTGGCGGTTGGCTGGGGGCCGGGAGACGACACAGCGTTTCACGTGGCTAACGAGTATGTCGAGATCCAGCAATTGATGGACTTCGCTTTGCTGACATGCCTGCTTGCCGTGGATCTGCTTGCCTGAGAGGGTTCGACGCGGAATGCTGGAAGGTGCGCTGCAGCTGGCGCACCTTCCTTTTCATTCATCCTGGTTCCTTGTTACCAGCCTTTGACAGGCTGTCACGGGGATGGCGCATACTGGTCGAACCCATGCAACACGCATGCCCCAGCATAAAGGAAAGAACCAAGGGGATCATCCCTGACGGACAACGAAGGAGTTCATCATGAAGAAGGATAAAAAGTATTCCCTGCTGGGGCTGGCTGCGCTCCTGGTGGCAACACTTCTCAGCACGGCCTGTGGAACACTCGAGATAGGTGTTGAAACACCGGTCGATATTCAAGCCGACGAGGTGGAGCAGCAGCCGGTAGAGGACGCGATAGAAGCCCCGACCGGAGGGGCGGCGGCGGTGGTTTCCGTGGCGGCGTGGTTCGGGCATGTTGCCAGCGCGCCGGATGGCAGCGCGTACGACGACCAATTTGAACTGCTGCCGGAAGGCACCGGGATCGTCGGATTGGAAGCCGCATCCACTGAGATTGAGGCTGAGCTTGCCTCGCTGCGTGATGCCGATGGCCCGGAGGAGCATGTTCATATCTGGGGCGAACTTGTATGCGGTGTTGACGATGCCGGTGGATGCCGCGTGACGGTCGATCGCCTCCGCTACGGTTCCATCATGTTCGAGCCGGAAGAGATCAGTGCCTGGGAAGGCGTCATCACGACCGGGTCGTTTAATGGCGGGCTCAGTTACATCTTTGTGCGTAATGAAGGCGGTTACATCATTCACTACAGCATACACAGCATCGATGAGCATATCCTGTCCCGGTTGGAAGAGCTTGCAGGCACGGATGCGCTCGTGCGGGTAGACGGAGTGTTGATGACGGGCATTCCGGACGTCAACGGAAGCCGGATCCAGGCTGAGACTCTCGAGGTTGTCGGTGAAACCGAGGCGGTAGCGGGAACAACACCGGCGCCAGTGGATGTGTATGAGGACTGGGAAACCTATACCAATGAGCGGTATGGTTACAGCTTCCGCTACCCTGCGATCGCTGAGCTATCCGAAAGCGGAGTGATGGGCTTCGACACGGCGTCGCTGCCGGAAGGGATGACTCCCGACGCGTATATGGAGCAGCTATCGGATACCTACGGCGACAATCTGTGTGTTCAACTGGACTTCGGTCTGGGGTATGTTGCCATCACGCCTGCGGAGAATGCGGATTTTCGCTATGCCATTTGTGGTCGAACCGGGATGGTTGCCGGTGACCTTGTCGACCTGACCCTGGATGTGACCATCGACGGGCAGACGATCCAGGCCGCCGGGTATGAACTGATAGGCGAGGGTGAAACCCTGGACCTGCACAATGAAACGTTGGTGGTCATCCTCGAAAATGGCCTGCGAATTGAGTTTGGTTCCATGCCCCGCACCGATGCGAGTTACTCGGACTACCTCATGAAAGGGCGCGATGTGTTGCTGCCCATTCTCGCGAGCATCGAATTGATGCCGTGATACGGCCCATACACGAAGCCGCTGCGCACTCTCTGCGCAGCGGCTTTTGTGCAACTTAAGGCTTTCGTTTGCGTATAGGTTCATAAGAGCACAGAATGCTGTGCCCGTTGGACGCTTGGATATCAGAAATCATCTCCTGCCGGATGCACCTGCCGGTATGGATGAGGAGGAAATCATGAGGCGAGTATGGAGCTTGGTAGCACTGCTGGGTATTCTGTCCCTTTCAGCGTGCAGTGTCATGCCGATCAGGACGGTGCGCGGATCAGGCAATGTCGTCACCGAAACGCGTGAGGTTGCGGGGTTTGACCGCGTTACCATGTCCGGGATCGGGACGCTTTACATTGAACAGGGCGATGAAGAATCGCTGGTCATCGAGGCAGAAGATAACATCCTGTCCTACCTGGAAAGCGATGTGCGCACGTCGACACTTGAACTTGGCGTGCAGACACCTGGGTTGAATCTCCGCCCGACCGAACGTATCGAGTATCATCTGACGGTCATCAATCTGCGTGAGGTTGAAGCAAGCGGTACGGCTGACATCATCATCGATTCGCTCGTGTCGGAGAACTTTGAAATCGAGATCAGCGGTATCGGTGATGTAACCGTCAATTCCCTCACCGCCGACTCTGTCCGTACGGACGTGAGCGGCGCAGGCGATGTCTATCTTGCGGGAATGGTGGTCGACCAGGAAATCCATCTCTCCGGCATCGGTGACTATGAGGCGGGGGATCTGCAGAGCGAGACGGTTGAAGTGGAGATGTCAGGTTCGGGTGCGGCGGAGCTCTGGGTGACGGAAAGCCTCGATGTGCGTATCTCCGGTATTGGGAACGTGCGTTATTATGGCAGCCCACTGGTCCAGCAGCAGATTTCAGGTCTCGGGAACCTGACTCAACTCGGTGAGCGATGATCCGCAGTCGTTGAGGTATTGAAGGCTGGCCAAATGGCCAGCCTTTCTTTTTCCGATTCGCGCTCGGGGCTATAATCAACAGGAGTTCTTGCAGGAGGAAGGTTTGTCATGACGGAGGAGTTCAACATCCTGCTGGTGGATGATGAGGCTGCCATCACCGACAACCTGGCGCCATTTCTGGAGCGTTCCGGGTTTGTTGTGAAGACGGCGGTGGACGGCGAGGATGCGCTTGAGAAGCTGGCACAGTGGAAGCCGGATCTGATTGTCCTGGACGTGCTCATGCCGCGCATGGACGGAAGAGCTGTGCTGCGGAAACTCAGGCAGGATGACATCTGGATCCCGGTGCTTCTTCTTACACAGGTAGGGGAATCCTCGGAGCGAGCTATGGCATTGGAGGAAGGTGCGGACGATTATCTCAACAAGCCGTTTGACCCACACGAACTGGTCGCACGCATGAAGGCCATCCTGCGCCGGGCGCGGCCGGGAGAACCGCCGCTTGCAGCCGCCTGGCAGTTGAAAGCTGGCGACGTTGTCCTTGACCGGCGATCTCGTCGTGTTCATATCGATGGGGAAGAAGCTGCTCTCACCCCCAAAGCGATCGGTCTGCTGGAATACCTGATGACTCACGCGGATGAACTTGTCACGCGCGACAGGCTGCTCGACGTCGTTTGGGGCTGGGATTATCCCGTCGGTACAAGGTCGGTCGATACACGCGTTGCCGAGCTGCGCCGGGCGCTCGGGGACGATGCGGCATCGCCGAGGTATATCGAAACCGTTCCGGGACAGGGATACCGCTTCTTGATGCGGGTGGAGGCGGCAGGATGAGATGGCGTTGGCTTCCCATTCTCGCTGCCGGAATTGTCGCCCTGCTGTTCAGCATCTGGCTTCAGGCTAGCGACCTTCCCAATCCAGTTGTGTACATGCGGGCCAGCGTCAGTGCCCTCATTTCCCTGTTCGGAATTCTTCTTTCCGCACTGGCTGGAACGGCACTGCTTCTTTACGAGTGGATGGACCGGCGCCGGGAGAAACTGCTCCTTGAGCAGGCGGAAGAACGCCGGCGTTTTCTGCAGCGGCTGGATCATGAGTTGAAGAATCCCATCACCGCCATCCTTGCCGGCCTCGCGAACTTGAATGCCGCGTGTACCTCCTCAACAGATCAGGAGGTGGTCGACAGCGTAACGACACAGACCCAGCGTCTACGACGCCTGGTGGCTGACCTGCGGAAGTTATCCGATCTGGAAACTCGCCCGCTCGAAGTGCGGCCGGTCGATGTCGGCATGCTGATGCAAGATGCGTTTACTCTGCTGGAAGATGTGCCAGCCAGCAACGATCGCCGCATGGTGCTCACCATCCCGCATGCACCCTGGCCGCTGCCGGTGGTTCAGGGCGATTACGATCTTCTTTTTCTGGCCGTTTACAACCTGCTGGACAACGCCATCAAGTTCTCGGGACAGGGGGATACGATCGAACTGCGGGCTTATGAAGATGGCCGGCACGTTGTGGTCGAAGTCGCGGACACCGGACCTGGCATTCCAATCGCTGAACACCCTCACATCTGGGAAGAGCTCTACCGGGGTCAACAGGCTCGCCATGTGGAGGGCAGTGGGCTCGGGCTGGCGCTGGTCCGGGCGATTGCGGCGCGTCATGATGGATCGGTAGACCTGCGCAGCCGCGAAGGTGAGGGTACGGTTTTTGTGCTCCGGCTCCCCGCAGGTGACGACGGGCGCTCGTCCTGACCCCGGTCCATTTCTCCACTCATTCCAGCAGCACACCATTTCCGATAATCCCTTCCCTCTTTTGATTTTGTTTGTGATATAATGCACAACAGTTTGTGATGTAATGCACAATCAAGTGCAGATTAATCTCACCAAGAAGGAGAAGTAGCATGTCGCAAGATTATCCGAAGTATTATCAGAAGCTGGGTTCGTTGATGCAGAAGTATGGCGCCGAGGCACCTGCAACCATGGAAGCCTTTTCCAAGCTCCATCATGCCGGCGCAGTGGACGGCGCAATCAGCGCCAAGAACAAGGAATTGATTGCCCTGGGTATCGCCATCACGGTGCGCTGCGATGGGTGCATTTCCTTCCACGTCCATGACGCGCTCGCAGCAGGCGCAACCCGCGCCGAGATTATCGACACCATCGGTGTGGCGATTTTGATGGGCGGTGGGCCGGCTGTGGTCTACGGAGTTCAGGCAATGGAAGCGATTGAGCAGTTTGAACAGGCGGGCTTGAAGAAAGCTGCCTGATCCACATGAGCAATGCTGCGGGCGTGCAGTCGCACGCCCGCTTTTTCTTTTAACGTCCTGTCAGGTCAAGAAACGTCAATGATGCGCACGATGTCCCTCTCTACATCGAGCATGGCGATGGAGGGGGACCCCCATCGCGGGCCACTCAACGCACCAGGATTGACGACGTGCGTTGAGCCAACTCGTTCATCACGTCTACGGTGGGTGTGGCCGTGGAAGACATATGCATAGTCGCCGGAGTGGATGAGGTGTTGAAGCGTACGTCGATGATCCCCATGCACAACGGCCAGCTTGTGGCATCCGACCTCGAGTTCCAGCATGGGCTCTGCCCTGTTTTCCGGATGGAGGTCTTGCACGACGCGGCGCAGTTCGTCGTGTTGTGTGTCCATGTTGCCGAAAACGCAGTACAGTGGAAACCCTTCGACGAGGGAGATGGTCTCGGGATCGGTAATGTCACCGCAGTGGATGAGAAGATCGGGTTGTTCCTGTTGGAAGATGTCAAGAGCCTTCAATAGATTCTGGAGATTGTCATGGGTGTCGGAGAGCAATCCAATGTGCATGGCGAAGGTCCTTTGCTGCGCGCTAGAAGGGGAACAGGAGTGGCAGGATAGCCAGACAGATGGCAAGCATGATGACGATCATGGGGATGCCGGCCTTCATGAAATCGCTGAAGCGGTAGTTGCCAGCGCCCATCACCAGGGTATTCACCGGTGATGCAACCGGAGATGCGAATGCCATGGATGCTGCAATCCCCACGGCCATCATGAACGCCTGCGGCTGCACATGCAGCGCCAGGGCTGTCGCCATGGCGATGGGGCTGACGAGGACCGTCGTGGCAGTATTGGAAAGGACCTGGGTGCAGAGGGAAGTCAGCAGGAAAAGCCCTGCCATCACGGCGTGCGGGCCAAGCGTCCCCAGGCCGTCTGAAATACTCACCGCAACCATGTCCACCAGATGCACTTTCTGCAACGCGATGCTCATGGGAAGCATACCTGCAATCAGCAGGATACTGCGCCAATCGATGGATTGATAGGCTTCATCCATGGTGAGGACACCGCTCAGGACGATGGTGAGGGCAGCGAGCATGCTGGCGGCTGTGACGCTGAGGAGATTGGTGGCCATCAGCAGCATCATCCCGACGAGCACAACGGCGGTCAGGATGGCTTTTTTTCTGTTTTGAGAGACAAGCATACTCTCTGGCTGGCCGGTAACGATGAAATCCCGGCGCTGCGGTTTAAGGGCAAGGATGTCTTCCCAGGCACCCTGAACCAGCAGGGTGTCGCCGAATTCCAGCGGTGTGGTCGCGATGGCAAGCGATCCACTTTCCCCGGGGCGCTGGAGGGCAAGCACGGTGAGTTTGTAGGTGGTGCCAAAGCGGCAATCGGCGATGCTTCGTCCGATTAATTTACTTCTGGGCGGAATGATGATTTCCGCGATTCCAGCTTCCTTGGAAATGAGATAGCTGTCCGATGATGAATTGGCGGGTTGCACCGCAAGGTTGAGGGCGGCGGTGGCGCGAGCGATGTCTCGTGATGTGCCCTGAACAAGAAGGAGATCATCCGTTCGGAGAATGGTTTCTGGCGTTGGCTGCAGCGCTTCCACTGTATTGGAGTGACCGGCCCCATTCGAATCGCCGAACGCAAAGATCCGTCGGCCGTAGGATGCCCGCTGGATTTCAAGAACCGTCAAATGATATTCCGACCGCAGCGGGGTCTGATCGAGCGGGCGTCCGGTGAGCAAGGAGGTGCGCCGGACACGCAGACCGTAGAGATTGTCCGGCAGACGGTAATGGTCGATGAGTTCATCCGGGGTTTGAACCGGCGGCTCGTCCTGCCTGGTCTCGCGTGTGGGTAGCAGACGGCGTCCGACAAGCACCATGAAGGCCACACCGACGATGAGCATCGCAACGCCGATCGGCGTGAAGCTGAAGAAGGAGAATGGCTCCATCCCTGACTCAGAAAGCAAGTCGCTGACGATGATGTTCGGGGTGGTGCCGATGAGAGTCATGGCGCCGCCGAGCAACGCGCCGTAGGAGAGTGGGATGAGCAGCCGGGATGGACTGATTTTCGCGTCATGCGAGAGGATGACGACTGCGGGCAGGAGCACGGCAACCGTTCCGGTGTCGCTCATCAGGGATGACAGCAGGGCGACCGCGACCATGAGGACAGCGATCAATCTGGATTCCTGTTTTCCTGCGATCGCCAGGATGCGTGTCCCGATGGCTGCAGCCAGCCCGCTCTGGAATACAGCGCCGCCGACGATGAAAAGTGCCGCAACGGTAAGGACGGCAGGATTGGAGAATCCTGACAGGGCCTCGCTGGTGTCGAGGATGCCGGTAAGCATCAGCGCAACGACAACCAGGAAGGCGACAATGTCCACGCGCAGTTTCTCCGTCACGAAGGAGGTGATGGCGAGGATGAGGATGCCAAGCGTGATGTACATGTCAGGAGTCATCAACACCGTCCTGCTGCCGGCTGGTGGAAAACAGCACCAGCCCAACGAGCATGAGACTAACTATAACGTTTGACGCCGGTGCGTCAAGGATATCGAGCAGGAAGGTGGTCTCTGAAGGCGCGGAACACAAAGAAGGAGCAGCGGGCGCTGCTCCTTCTGATTCGTATCGTGCGGTTGCCTATGGCTGGAAGCTGAGCTTCGCATCCATGTCGAGGGTCCAGTTGTAGTACTGCTGGCCACCGAACAGGGCATAGACACGGTCCAGCCAGGTGTGAATCGGCTGGTAGGCAATCTCGAGGTAGATCGGGATGAAGGGGAATTCACCCTCATCACCGAAGAGGAGTTCCTCGATCTGGGCATACAGCTCCGCACGACGCGCTTGGTCGGGCTCGACTCGAGCTTCTTCGATCAGGGCGTCCACTTCAGTGCACTCACGCTGGAAGCGCACACCGGGGTTCTGGCACCAGATAACATCACCGACCCAGTTGTTCTCGTCGGCGTAGTCCGGGCCCCAGCCGAGGGTCCACATATGCGGACGATCTTCCACCGGCTGGTCAGCAGCGGTTGCGTTGAGCAGGTCTGCGAAGGACATCTGCTCGATCTGGATCAGTGAGGGATCGCAACCCAGGTTGTCGGACCACTGCGCCTGTGCGTATTCAATCCAGTTTTGTGTGTGGGTTCCGCTGTATCCGATGAGTGTGACCTGCGGGAAACCCTCACAGTTGGGGTAGCCGGCTTCCGCCAGCAGTTCGCGGGCATAGTCCGGATCGTAGGCCATCCCGACTTCGTCGATGCGCGGGGCACCGAAGATGCCCGGAGGGGCAAAGTGGATCATCGGGAGCCCCTGGTCCTGCTCAACGACGACCACATGCGTGTCCTTGTCGTAAGCAGCGGCAAACGCGCGGCGAACGAGAGGGTCATCGAACGGGGGCTTGTCTTCGGCGAAGGCGATGTAGAACACACCCAGGGTCGGGACTTTCTCAACCTCGTCCGGATAGAGTTCCAGATGGGTCTGCAGTTCTGCGTCGGGGATGCCGTCTGCTGTGTCGATTTCGCCGTTCAGCCAGAGCGCGTAGCCTGTGCTCGCTTCAGGGACCACATCATAGACGATCCGCTCGAGGTTGCCGGATCCGTACATGTCAGCCGGCATGAGCGGGTTTCGCTCCATGATCCAGCGGACACCGTGGATCCACTCGCTCAACACAAAGCGGCCGTTGGTGACGATATTGCCCGCCTCAATCCACTCGGTTCCGAGTTCGGAAATCAGCCAGGACGGCGTCGCTGCCAGAGTCCACATCGGGGTCATGGCGAGGAAGTAGCTTGCCGGGAACTCAAGTTCGATGACGAGCGAGTCTGGCGACGGCGCGCTCACACCAATCGCTTCAACCAGTTCTGCCGGGACATTGGCGGCATCTTCGTAGTAGAGGACGTCGGCGCAGCCCGTGATGAGCGGCGCAATCACGCTGCTGTAGTAGCTGCCGGTATTCGGATCGCAGGCACGGCGAATGCCATAGACGAAGTCCTCGGCCGTTACGAAGCGGGGATTGCCCTCATCATCGAGGACCTGGGTTGTTTCTCCACTGACCGGATTGTGGTAGACCCATGGGATGTCGGTACGCAGGTTGAAGGTGTAGGTAAGGCCGTCATCGCTGACGGACCAGTCTGTTGCAGCCTCGGGCACAATCTCGGCGGTCACCAGGTCGTAGTTGGTCAACTGGACGAACAGGTTTTCGATATGCGTGATGGAGACTTCATCTTCACCTGTTTGTGGATCCAGGGTGGGGATGTCGGTCGTGCTGTACCGGTTCAGTGTGACAGGCAATTCGACCGGTTCGGGCGTCGCAGTGACGACGACTTCAACGGCCTCGCCGTCGACCATCTGTGTGATGACGATGGTTTCCGCTGCTCCCCCAGAGCCACATGCGGCCAGCGCAAAGCTCATGATGATGAGCAGAGAGAGTGCGCTGAAAAGTTTACTTTTAGACATTGGTTTGAACTCCTTCTCAGAGGATTCTCCTCTTCTCCTTGACATCTTCTGGTGTTGGTATCGGTTTGACAGATGATGCATCTGCACCTCCTTGCCCGTTGCCACCCGTCGAAGAGCAGGTGGCTGTGTTGAGGCCAAACGGCCGGAACGGAGAACGATTGCACTGCGGCGACGTCTTTCCCCATGGCCCGTCCGACTGCCACAGCGGCCAGGTAGAGACCTGGCATAAGGGTTACGCCAGTTCTGGGAGGAAGGTTCAAAGGGACCTGCAATTGTCCGCTTTGCGTCTATACTTAGGAAAGACAAAGGAGGACACTATGACTGAGAAACCGACATCGGATGGAGGCCTGACCGAGTCGTTACGGCGTCTCGGAACGAATCTGCGCAATCTCGCCGAAGATGCATGGAACAGCGAGGAACGCCAGACGTTCGCCCGGGAGATCGAGGAAAGCATCTCGGAGATCGGAGCCGCACTGGACAACGCTGCGCGTGACGTTGTGGAGCATCCTGAAGTTCAGCGTTTGCGGGAAGAGATCAATGAATTCAGCGAACGGTTGCGAAGCGGAGAGTTTGCTGCGGAATTGAAGCAAGAGGTGCAGGATGCCATCGATGAGATAAACACGCGCGTGGAAAACATCCATTTTGAGAGTCGCGAAGAAGAGGTCCCGCCTGCGAGTGGTGAGGAGACCGAATAGGCGGTTGATGGACCCAATGAGGGAGGTACCAATGACGGAAAGAATTGGGTATATCGGGCTGGGTTTGATGGGAAAGCCGATCGCGCGCAACTTGATGAAGGCCGGGTATCCACTGGTGGTGCACAATCGCAGCAGAGGTGCCGTGAAGGAACTGGTCAGCGAAGGTGCGAGCGAGGCGCACAGCCCGAAGGAGGTTGCGGAACAGTGCGATATCGTTTTCACAAACCTTCCTGATTCACCTGATGTGGAGCTTATTGTCCTGGGTGCGGATGGCATCCTGCAGGGCTGCCGGTCGGGGACGGTGTTCGTTGATAACAGCACCATCAAACCAGAAACCGCGCGGGTGATTGCCAACCATCTGGCCGGGAAAGGGGTGCAGGCGCTTGACGCGCCGGTCTCCGGCGGGGATATCGGGGCAACCGCGGGTACGCTCGCCATCATGGTCGGTGGTCCACGCGAAGCGTTTGAGCGCGTGATGCCGGTGTTTGAAGCCATGGGTAAGACCATCGTTCATGTGGGGGAAAGCGGCGCAGGACAGGTGGCGAAAGCCTGCAATCAAATCATGGTCGCGGCGCAGATGACGGCGATGGCTGAATTGCTCGTTCTTGCCCGTAAGAGCGGTGTTGACCCGCGACGCGTCATCGATGCGATCCAGGGTGGTGCGGCGCAGTGCTGGACCCTTGACAACAAGCCTGAACGGCTCTTCGAAGGCAACCGCGACCCGGGGTTCAAGGCCTACATGATGCACAAGGATCTGGGCATTGTCATGGACACAGCACGGACCTATGGGATGCCTCTGCCGTCGACGGCAGTGAATATGCAGATGTATGAAGCCATGCTTCAGCTTGGATTGCGCGAGCAGGATAATTCCGGTGTCGTGGGTGTCCTTGAGTCGCTCTCTGGAGTGGAATTGCTGGGGGAAGACCAATAGCGTGTGTTCCGGACGTCAATCTGCAAGAACAACGGGATGTGCATCAGCACATCCCGTTTTGGTTTGCGAGGTTCTGCGTTCTCAACTGCAGGCGTTGCGAACGTGCTCACGCACCGCCTCGGCAGAGTCATAGTTGAGGACGGCGTAAGCTAGCTCTCTGGCGGCATCAAACGTCCATAACCGTATGATGGATTTCGCACGGGGGATGGACGAGGGTGCCATGCTGAACTCGTCCAGCCCTAATCCGAGGAGGATCGGAATGGCATCCTTGTCACCGGCGAGTTCGCCGCACACACCAATCCAGAGCCCGGCTTCATGTCCGGCGTCGATGACGCGCTGCACCTGACGCAGGACAGCCGGGTGGCATGCGTCGCCGAGATGAGCAATCTTCTGATTGGTGCGGTCTGCCGCCAATGTGTACTGGGTAAGGTCATTGGTGCCAATGCTGAAGAAATCTACTTCCTTCGCAAAGAGATCGGCCATCACGGCAGTAGAAGGGATCTCCACCATGATGCCGATCTGGATGGTCTCGGCGATGTCATGGCCTTTTGCAAGCACCTCTTCCTTCGCCTCGGCAAGCAACGCTTTCGCTTTTCGGACCTCATTGAGTGTTGCAATCATGGGGAACATGATGCGCACATCGTGACCGGGACTTGAACGCAGCAGAGCGCGGAGCTGAACCTTGAAGAAATCCGGATTGTCGAGGCACATGCGGATGGCGCGCCAACCGAGGAAGGGGTTGAATTCGTTGCCGAGGTCGAGATAGGGCAGGTCCTTATCCCCACCGGCGTCAAGTGTGCGTACGACGACCGGCCGATGCTCCATGACATTCAACACTGCGTTGTACGCTCGCAACTGCTCCTCCTCGTCCGGGGAGGTTGCGCGGTCCAGGTAGAGGAACTCGGTGCGAAGCAAACCGATGCCCTCCGCGCCGAAGTTCAGGGCGGTACGTGCATCCTGGGCGTTGCCAACATTGGCGACGATTTCCACTTCGCGTCCGTCCACGGTCACTGCGGGTTCGTGGGCGACGGACAAATCTTCCTGTGCTTTCTTTGCTTCCACCTCGCGGCGTTCTGTATAGGATTTGATGGTGGCAGGATCGGGTTTCAAAACGATCTCACCACAACTGCCATCGACGATAATCATGTCGCCATTCTTTAGCTTGAGGATCCCCTCGCCGGAACCAACGACGGCCGGGAGCCCCAGAGCTTTCGCGAGGATGGCGGTGTGTGATGTTGGCCCACCTTCAGCGGTGCAGAAGGCGAGGACGAAGGACTTGTCCATGCGGACGGTGTCGGAGGGTGTCAAATCCTTGGCCACGATAATCGACGGCACATTCAACGCAGAAAGATCGAGCTCTGCTTTTCCAAGCAGGATGCGCAGAACCCGCTGGCCGACATCGCGTATATCCACAGCTCGAGCTTTGAAATAATCATCTTCGAGCGCTTCCATCATGGCCGCGTTCGACTCAATCCCTTCCATCCAGGCTGCCTCGGCAATCCTGCCGTTGTTCCTGATGTCTTTCTCAACGGTGTCGATCAGGGTGGGATCATGCAGGAAAAGGGTATGCGCTTCGAAAATGGCTGCTTCATCCGCGCTGGTTTCTTCCGCGGCCTTTTCCTGAAGTGACTTGAGTTCCGTTTCGGCTTTTTTCAGGGCTTTCTGAAGGTGTTCCAGCTCTTGCTCGGGTGCAAGTGCTGTGCGTTGGGGGATGGTCAGGTCTTCATCTTCGTACAAGAAAACGGGACCAATTGCGATGCCGTCGGATGCGGGGATGCCATTGCAGTTCTTCATACAACCGCCTTTCCTAACATACGAATCATACGCTACGTCTACCAGACATTACGACGTCCGGATATCCAGACCTTTCGGTCGCAGCCCATAGTTTACTCCCAGGCGCCCATTTGTTAAAGGGTTTTGCCTGAAATTGGTCCATCTCAGGGAGCGGGAAGATATACGAGCCTGTCAGGATAGACAAAACCTCATGCCGGGCTGCCGATGAGGGTTCCGAACATGAGGTCAGGTTTTCGAAGAAGTATTGGATTGAACGCCGTTGAGAGCAATCTGACTAGTCTTGCTTGGGCAGTTCATTCTCAAGGAAATCTGTGATCTCTGCCTCGGCAGCGTCCTCATCGGCGCCTTCGATGCTGATTTCGATTTCGTGGTTCTTCTCCACAGCGAGGGTGAGAACTCCCAGGATGCTTTTTGCGTTAACCCAGTCTGAGCCGCCCGTTAGGTTCCGAATCTGAATATCGGATTCATACTTCCCCATTTTGCTGACGAATACGGCAGCGGGGCGAGCGTGAAGCCCGACAGCGTTGGTGATCATGGATTTTAGTGTTTTCATCCTGCTTCCTTTTCTCCTCTGCTGGTGCTGATTTGTGCCACCCTCGGCATGGGGACATTGCGGCGATTTTACCACTGCTGGAAGAGGACAACCAGTGGTGGATGTGTGGGAATCGATGAGGGTAGTCTCTGACAGGCTGGAAGCGAGGATAGGATGGATGACGAATGAAACCTTCCTGGCGACCCGTTTGGGATACGGGAGGTCATCGCATTTTGATCGTTGATCGTTGGATGCTGAGAACAGGCTCAGCGAGTAATCGTGACTTTGGTTAATCCGCGCGGATGATCGGGATCATGCCCTCGTTTGAGCGCGATGTGCAGCGAGAGCAATTGAGCGGGGATGATCATGCTCGTGGGAGCAGCCCACTCGGGCATGGCAGGGATCGCGATGGGGTCATCTGCCATGGCTAACGCCTCGTCTGCGTTGGATACGATGGCGATATGGGGATTCCACTTTTTCAGACCTTTTGTGAATTCGAGCAGATTGCCTAGGCCGGGACCGTCAGCGGCGAACATCAGGATGGGGTAATCCGGTTCGACGACGGCGATAGGCCCGTGCATGAAGTCGGCAGGTGAATAAGCCTGTGCCGGTAGGTAACAGGATTCCTTCAGTTTGATGGCAGCTTCGAAAGCCGTGCCGTAGGTGTATGTACGTCCCAGCACAACCATCTGTTGAGAAGGGGCAAATTTTTCCGCCAGTTTTTCGATGGTGGCTTCAAGTTCAAGCGCTTGCGCCATCCAGCCCGGAACGTGCTCCAGTGTGGAATACATTTCCTCCGAGTCAAGCCAGGACGCGACCAGCAGGGCGATGGCGCCAAGGGAATTGTTGTACGTCTTGGATGCGGTCACAGCCAATTCTTCACCGGCATGGATGTCGATGACATATTCGGCTGCATTTGCGAGCGGCGAATCGGTGTAGTTGGTAATAGCGAGAGTGGCGGCACCCTGTGTGCGGGCTTCCTCGAGTACGGCAACAACATCTTCGGGTTTGCCGGATTGAGATAGTCCAATGACGAGCGCATCTTTCATCTCAGGTCCCTGGCCATACAGCGTGTAGAGTGAAGGTGTCGCCATGACTGTGGGTAGGCGCAGGTGGCTGCCGAAGAGGTACTTGCCATAGCGACCGGCGTTATCAGAGGTGCCGCGCGCGGCGATGACCATATACCGGATGTCGCGCTGTTTCAAATCGCGGGCGATGTCGCTGACGTTGTTCCGTTCTTCCTCCAGAAAAGAGCGAAACACAACCGGCTGCTCGAAAACCTCATCATGATAATGCATGACGTCGAGTCCCTTTCCCCGTAAGTGATGGTTAGTTACGGTGTGTTAATTATTATAGACCAGTTTGAGAAAGGTGCCTTACGGAAAAAGCAATTCCAGGCTCCGGGAAACAACGTTAACGAACAAGGCCAGTCCTTGTGAGTCAAGGCATCTCTTGCGCACAAGGCGTGTCCTCGTGAGCAAGGTATCTCTTGTGATCAAGGCGAGTGCTCGTGAGCAAAGGCATCTCTTGCGATCAAGGCGTGTCCTCGTGCGTCAAGGCATCTCTTGCGCACAAGGCGAGTGCTCGTGAGTCAGGGCATCTCTTGCGTACAAGGCCTGTCCTCGTGAGTCAAGGCATCTCTTGCGCACAAGGCGAGTGCTCGTGAGTCAGGGCATCTCTTGCGTACAAGGCCTGTCCTCGTGAGTCAAGGCATCTCTTGTGATCAAGGCGAGTGCTCGTGAGCAAAGGACTCTCTTGTGATCAAGGCGAGTGCTCGTGAGCAAAGGTATCTTTGCGATCGAGGAAAACCGCCGAGGCGGGAGAGGGGTAAACGAAAACGCAGTCCAAAGTAGACTGCGTTCTGATAAAAAGTCGGGGCGGGCGGATTTGAACCGCCGGCCTCCTGCACCCCATGCAGGCGCGCTAGCCGGGCTGCGCTACGCCCCGAAGTCGTTCGGAATTATAGCCCAGAGAAAGGTGCGAGGCAAGGTCGCGGTCTTACTCACAGAATACGTCCATGATGAGGGCTGTATGCTGCGCGCCGCGCACGAAGTCGTCGATACGGATATTCTCGTTAGGCGCATGGACCTGTGAACCGGGGTAGCCGATCCCAGCCGTGGCCACAGGAATGTTGAGCAGATGCAGGAAGGGATAGTTAGGGCCGGATCCGCCGGACATCGGAACCAGCCGCTGCGGTTGACCGTACACGTTCCTCGCTGTCTCTACAACCATGCGCAGGAACGGGTCCTGCAGATTCGTGCGAGCAGGCTTGTTGTACCCGAGTGGTTTGATGTCAACATCATCGAAACCCTCTGCATCCAGGTGTTTTCGCAGCGATGAAAGGACCTCGTCCGGATCCTGCTCTGGCACCAGCCGGAAATCCACCTTGGCGCGGGCAGAAGCGGGAAGCACGGTCTTTGAGCCTGGCCCCTGGTAGCCGCTTGTCAAGCCGCAGATGGTGCAGGTCGGCGAGAAGATTTCTTCACGTTTCAGGTTATCGCCGCCGGTCAATCCCTTGAGGAATCCAGGCAGGGCATACTCCCTGAGGTATGTCGCTGCTGGATCAGGCAGGGCAGCCAGTAGTTCCAGGTCGGTCGGGCTGGGCTGGACGACGGCGTCATAAAAACCGGGAAGGCGGATGTGTTCGTCAGGACCCTTCAGGCTGTTCAGCGCCCATGTGAGGCGCCAGGCGGCATTGGGGAAGATAGATCCGCCCAATCCCGAATGGGCATCGCGATTTGCGGTGCGCACGGATAACTCCACATACAGGATTCCCCGCAACCCAGCGACCTGCACGGGGATGTCCTCCTGGTCCACGCCACCAAATTCCCACAAACAGGCGTCGGCGGCGAGCAAATCCTTATGTTCCTGGATGATGTCGGGAAGATGCACACTGCCAATTTCCTCTTCGCCTTCAATCAGGAACTTGACGCGGCACGGCAGGTCCCCTTCCAATTCGAGGAAGGCGTCAATCGCAGCCAGCCGGCAAAGGATGTGCCCCTTGTCATCGCTTGCGCCGCGGGCGAACAGTTTGCCATCCCGTCGCGACGGCTCGAAGGGAGGGGTCTCCCACAGGTCAAGTGGCTCGGGAGGTTGCACGTCATAGTGATTGTAGAAGAGCAGCGTTTGTGGCGAGCGACCACCTCGTTCTGCAAATACGACCGGATGCCCTTCACCGGGCAGGATGCGCGTGGTAAAGCCGCGCGCGGCGAGCATGCGTCGGACCAGTTCGGCACATTCCGTCATTCCGGAATTCTGCGCAGAGATGCTGGGCTGGGCGCACAGCGTGTTGAGTTCAGCCAGGTTGCGCTCGAGATTGGCTGTAATGGTGTTCTTCAAATCCTGCTCAAACGACATAACGTGCTCCCGGTGCCGATTGCATCCATTATAGAGTTGGACGATGCCCCCTCCAAGTGATTGCCCTTTTCTTCCGGGCGAGTCTATACTAGCGCCGAGTGGAGGGAAAATGCGCGTCTACGATGTGACCGTTGGCATCCATCCCGATATGCTCACCTGGCCTGGAGATCCTGAAGTCGAGCTTGAGCCGGTGCAGCGGATGGAGGACGGGGAAGCTTACAATCTTTCCCGTATGGCGTGCAGTGTGCACGCCGGCACGCATGTTGATGCTCCCCTGCATTTCTTCCCGGACGGCGGATCCGTGGATCAGATTTCGTTCAAGGCTCTCATCGGCCGGGCTTATGTGGTCGACCTTCCCGGGGTGGACGTGATTGATGCGGACGCGTTGGAGAACGCGGGCATCCCCAGCCGCACGCGGCGCGTGCTGCTGCGTACACGCAACTCCAGGCAGTGGGAGAAGAAAAAGCCGGCGTTCATCAAGAATTATGTTGGATTGGATGAAAGCGGAGCAGCATGGCTGGTGAAGCGTGGTGTGCAACTGGTTGGCGTCGATTATCTGTCCGTTGCGGCGATGGGCGAGGGCATCAAGGTGCACCGTGCCTTGCTTGAGAACGAGGTGGTGTTGGTCGAAGGTCTTGACCTGCGCGAGGTAGAAAAAGGCCGCTACACCATCTACTGCATGCCGTTGAAGCTCATCGGCAGTGAAGGCGCCCCGGCGCGGGTTATTCTCACCGGCGTGTAAGCTTCGATCTTGTAGAGTTGAGTGAAATGAACCCATCCAGATCACCCGGTCTGGATGGATTTGTTATATTCCATCCCCCAGTTGAAGGTCCTCTCGCAGTTCCAGTGCCGCGCCCGGGCGAAGCCGTTTCGCAATGTCTGCCAGTGGCGCGCCCAGTTCGGGATGGAGAAAGTCTGGCATCAGCTCAGCCAAGGGGATGGCGAGGTGGGCGCGCTCGAGGATGTCCGGATCGGGGAGCTCGAAGCTGGAGGTCTTCAGCGACTGGGCGCCGAGTAAGCATAGGTCGAGGTCGATCGTGCGAGGTGCATATTTATCCTCGGTGCGTACACGATCAAGCCGGGCTTCGATCGTTCGCAAGGCGTCCCGGATTTCGAATGGCGACCGGTCGGTGGAAAGCAGGACCGCCGCATTGAGATAATCATCCTGTGGTGTGGGTCCGACGGCCGGGTTTTGATAGACATGCGAGACAGCAACAAGCTCGCCAAGTGTTTTCAGCGCAAGCACAGCGCGTGGCAGATAAGTCTCCGGCTCGATATTCGATCCAAGAGAGATGAAGGCCAGCTCAGGCAAGGTCGTCCCGCTCGCGTTCGATTTCCACGCCCACGGAATCGGCAAAACGGAGAGCGCCCGGTTTTTCCACTCGAACGCGCACTCGCTCCACCCCTTCGGTGTTCAGGCAGATGCGGGCGATGTCTGCCGCCAACGCTTCCACGGTGCGGCGGGCTGTATCATCCACATGTTTGATGATCGCTTTGGCAACGGTGCGGTAGTTGATGGCATCCTTGATGTCGTCTGATTCGCCGGCTGCACGCAGGTCACCCTCCATCACGATGTTGATGAGAATGTCCTGCTTCTTTTCGCGCTCCCAATCGTTGATGCCAATGATGCCGCGGAGCAGCAAATCCTTGATGATGACTTTATCGTGTGCCATGTTATAACCTTTCAGACCAGATGGCGTCCACCATCGAGGTGCAGGATCTCACCGGTGATATAGCCGGGGGAGATGAGGAGCATTTTCAGCGCATCCCAGGCTTCCTCCGGGCTTCCCCAGCGGGCGGCGGGGACATCCTGGATGATTGAATCGTCGTGGCTATCTGACCCTGGTGGAGGGAGGATGGCGCCCAGCGCGAGCCCGATCACACGGACGTCCGGGGCGGCGTCAATCGCCACGCTGCGTGTCATGGCGGCAAGCCCGGCTTTGGCGATGGTGTACGCGAAGTGGTCGGCGCCCGGACGCAGGGCACGCCAATCGAGGAGGTTGATGATGTCGCCCTTGATCCCCTGCTTGACGAATGCCTGTGAAAGCAGGAACGGTGCGGTGAGATTGATACTGATGTGCCGGTTCCAGACATCAAGCGTGGTGTGCGCCAGGTCAACCGGCTCGAAAATCGCGGCGTTGTTAATAAGAATATCCAACCCGCCGAGCGCCTTGACACCTTCTTCGAACAGGCTGGTGACGCTGGCCGGCTCATTGAGATCGGCCTGCAGGGGGACAGCCTGAACCCCGTGCGATTCAGCCGTTCGGACAACCTCGGCTGCCCCGACCGTGGAGAGACCGTAGTGAACGATGAGATTGACGCCTTCCGCTGCCAACCCCTCCGCGAAGGCGCGTCCGAGACGCCGCCCTGCGCCCGTGACGAGTGCATTTCTACCTTTTAATGTCATGGATGCCCCGTATATTCGCTTGCAGTTTACAGTATACACGGGTGGCGCATTGGAGGAGGGCATATGATAGGATTCCAGTATCAAATATGTTGAGGAGGGAGCCATGCAGAATATTGAAGCCGCGGCAGAGTTGCTGGATGGCGTAGGCGTTGCCCAGCCGGAAATCGAGGAGGCCGTTCGTCATCTCCTGACGGCATTTGGTGAAGACGCCTGCCGGGAAGGGCTGGAGCGCACGCCCGAGCGGGTTGCGCGCATGTATGATGAATTGCTCGCGGGATACCGCGTCGACCCATATAAGCTCATCAATGAAGCGCTATTTGAGGTGGACTACAACGAAATGGTGATCGTGCGCGACATCGAATACTACAGCATGTGCGAGCATCACCTGCTGCCGTTCCTGGGCAGAGCCCATGTGGGCTACATTCCCAATGGTAAGGTGATCGGGTTGTCCAAGATCCCACGCGTGGTGGATTTGTTCGCCCGGCGCCTGCAGGTTCAGGAACGTATGACCAACCAGATCGCCGATTTCCTCAACGCTGCGCTGGAGCCGATGGGTGTGGCCGTGGTGGTTGAGGGGGTGCATCTCTGCTCGAAAATCCGCGGCGTGAAGAAGGCGAATTCGAAGATGGTCACCAGTTCGATGACCGGGGCATTTCAGAGAAATGATGCCACGCGCAAGGAGTTCCTGCAGTTGATTTCACGCGGGGCGGAATCGGTGAACTTCTAAGGGTCTCCGGGCAGCACGCTGGCGACGGGCAGCGTATAACCGCCGTCCACGATGATGGTCTGTCCGCAGATCATGGCGGCGTCCGGCGTGCACAAAAACGCAACGACAGCAGCGACATCTTCCGGAAGGACAATCCTTCCTGCAGGTGTAGCTGCTGCTGCTTTGTTAAGAAGGTCTTCATCGCTCATCGAATCGAAATGTTGCAGCGCGTCGGTCTTCACGATGCCGGGCGAGACCGCATTGACGCGGATGTTCTTCGGGGCGAGTTCTACCGCCAGATAGCGGGTGAGGCTTTCCAGTGCAGCCTTGCTGGCGCCAACCACCACATAATCAGGCAGGACGCGGTTCGAGCCCGGGCTGGAGATGCTCACGATGATCCCACCGCCGCGCGGCTCCATGAGGGGGACAGCACGCTGGGCGGCAAACAAGAGCGAGCGGGCGTTGATGTTCATGGTCCATTCCCAGCCGCGCGGCTTCTGCTGCAGGGCAGGACGGTTGTAACCGGAAGCGGCGTTGCAGACGAGAATGTCCAATCCGCCGAATTCGGCTTCGGTTGCGGCGAAGAGCGCATCCAGTCCCTCGTCGTCTCCCACGTTGGCTTTGATAACCACAGCTTTCCGGCCGAGAGAGCGGATCTGCCCGGCGGTTTCTTCTGCCGGCGTTCGGTTGCGGAAGAAGTTCACCACCACATCGGCACCCTCTTCCGCCAGTCGCAGGGCGATGGAGCGGCCAATGCCGCGTCCAGAGCCTGTTACAAGCGCTGTTTTGCCTTCGAATCGCATGCTGCACCTCCCGCAGACTGCGGTACGATGATAGCATCAGCCATGCTTTTTCGCGTAATGAGGGAGTAGCGGAGATGGTAAAACCAACCAGCCATGAGGAATACCTGTCAGCCGTGCCCCAGGAGCAGCGAAGCGCGCTGGAGGATTTGCGGCGCATGATCCACGATGCTGTACCGGAGGCGGAGGAGTGCATCAGTTACGGCCTCCCGGCTTTCGAGTGGAGAGGGAAGAAGCTCGTCGCTTACGGCGCTGCAGCACATCATCTCTCGTTCTACCCCATGAGTGGGAAGACGGTGGAAGCCTTTCAAGACGACCTGTCCGGTTTCAAGACCAGCAAGGGTACTATACGCTTCACGCGGGAGACGCCATTGCCGGAGGAGCTTGTTCAGCGCATGCTGAAAGCCCGCATCGCAGAAATGTTGGAAGGGGGATAAGGCGCAGGATGATGGGAGTGCACGCTGTCCGATTGGAAAAACTGGCACGATCTTCCCTATTCTTGCTTCTGATTGTCCTGTTGACCGGCTGCGCGGAACAGGTGCCTGCCTCGACGATGCCCTCCACGCGCGTCACGCGAGTCGATGCATCGCTCACGCCGGGCATGACCTGGCAGTGGCAGCTTACCGGACCGATCGATACCAGCGTTGAAGCCAACCTCTACGATCTTGACCTGTTTGACAGTCCACAGGGAACCATGGATGAGTTGCATGCCGCGGGACGGATGGTCGCCTGCTGTTTCAGCGCAGGCAGCCGCGAGGATTGGCGTCAGGACGCGCTTGCATATCCTGAGGAAATCCTTGGACGCGAACTGGAGGGTTGGGAGGGGGAGCGTTGGCTGGACATCCGGAGGCTGGATCTTCTCTCGCCCCTTCTCGAAGCGCGGCTGGACCTCGCTGTGGCAATGGGCTGTGACGGCGTCGAGCCGGACAATGTGGACGGGTATGCCAATGACACCGGTTTTCCCCTGACGTATGAGGATCAGCTTGCGTTTAACATCTGGCTGGCGGAGGAGGCTCATGCCCGCGGCCTCTTCATTCTCTTGAAGAACGACCTGGAGCAGGTGGGGGATTTGCTGCCGTATTTTGATGGCGCGTTGAACGAACAATGTTTTCAATACGATGAGTGCGAGCTGTTGCTGCCATTCATTGAGGCGGGATTGCCGGTGCTGGGGGTGGAATACGAGTTGGCCGTGGATGACTTCTGCCCGCAGGCAAACGCGTGGGGTTTCAGCTGGATGCGCAAACGTTCGGAATTGGACGCATGGGCGCAGCCATGTTGGGGTGCCTCGTATCCTTGATGGCCCCATCGACGTGATAACCATTGATCATAACGTGTTCTCCTGTATGATGAAGACGGCTCGAGTTGCTGTTTGCTTGATCCCATCCAGGGTGGAACATCTCCCTCTTTCAACCCTTTCTTCCAGCCACCCAGTGAAAATATGAATGAGTGAATGTTCACGGAAAGGAAAGGAAGATGAGTAAACCCACCCATCAGGATGCCCTCGTACTCCTGGCTTATAAACAGTGGAGACATGCCATCGGGTACTCGGATGCGATGGATTTTGTCTGGAGTGACCGCTGCCCTGCGAACTATGAAGAGTACAAAGACCAGGTCGTAGGGACACCAGAGGAGAAATTAACACGAATCTACGCTGACGTGCATGAGACCATCGGCGCACTGTACAAGCATGGCCTCATCCATCTCGACCTTCTCATGGACCTTGAGACGTATGTTAGCGACTGGGAGCGTACAAAGGACATCATACTCGGCTATCGGGAAGCGAACGAGATTCCCACGTTTATGGAATGCTTTGAGCTGCTCGTGGAAGCTGAAAGAGCATACCGCGCAGGCTAAGGGCGAGATTGTATCCTGAGATGGGTGCAAGGGATTACGCTGATTCGAGCCAACATTCACGGAAGAAGGGGAATGGAAAACGAGAGTTGTTTCGTCTGCCGCAAACACAGCGGTGATGTGCCCGTTCCGGGTGGAGCCATCTATGAAGATGACCTGGTCTTCATCTGCCACGCCGGATTGTTTAGCGAGGAGGCGGAACACTACCTGGGGCATCTCTTCATTGAGACCCGGCGCCATGTCCCGGACCTGACTGGCTTATCGGATGAGGAGTCAGCCGCCATCGGACTGTGGATCGGCAGGCTCTCCCGGGCGTTGAAGGACGCGCTGGGCGTGGAACATGTCTATGCCTTCTCCATCGGGGACGGTGTGCCGCACGTGCATGTGCATGTCATCGGGCGCTATCCCGGTGCGCCGGAGGAATACTGGGGGCCGAAGGTGGATGAATGGCCAGACGCCCCGCACGGGGGCGTGCAAGCTCTGGCGGAGACGGCAGTAAAAATCCGGGAGGCGCTGGCGGACGTGTAGGGGTGGCCCCCCGTGGCCGCCCGAAGGAATTGACGCCGGATGTGCGGGTGGAATCAGGGCAGGCACAGGGGCCTGCCCCTACAACCATGGGGCTGAGTGAAGTGATTGGTCGTTTCAAGAAGGGTGTCATCGATGGCCTTTGGAGACCATATGAGCGGATGCTATGGCAGCGCGGGTACTACGACCACATCGTCCGCGACGCCGCCGATCTCGCCGCCATCCGCCGCTACATCCGCGACAATCCTCTTGCCCTGGCGCCTAACCGTCATCGAGACGTATGCTTGAAAATTGACAACTCGAGGACTTGCCTTATACTGGGGATGAATATAGCCACTGTGGATATATAGGCAAATGGCGATGACGGATGAAAAAATAACTTCACTAACCAATGCAGAGTTTTACATCCTGCTGGCGCTTTCCAGGGGCAACAAGCACGGTTATGCCATCATGAAGTGGACGGAGGAGAATCCTGGCACCGCCATCCACCTTGGTCCTGCTACGCTCTACCGCACAATCCGTAGGTTGCTTGGGAAGGGACTGATCGAGGAACTCGACGAGCGACCCGATCCACAGGATGACGATGAACGTCGTCGTTATTATCGCATCACGGGTGCGGGGCGCGTGTGTGCGGCTGAAGAGACCGAGCGCTTGGCGAAGTTGGTTTCCCTCGCGCGGGGTTCGGGATTCACGGTTGTGCGTCTCTAATGCGGCAAGGAAGCAGAAGGGAGAGGAATGGGGGATAGCGATGACCGGATCTCGAGGAGTCTGAGTATCTATCAAGCTTTGCTGTGGCTGTTTCCAGTCGACTTCCGTGATGCCTACGGAAGGCTGATGCTGCAGGCGTTCCAAGACCAACTCCGTGACACGGCCTCACTTTCCGATCGACTGACGCTTTGGTTTCGCACAATCGTCGATGTGTTCATGAATGCACTGGAGGAACACATGCAGAAAAATATGGGGCTGTTCCGCTCGTTTCTGCAGCCTTCGCCGGGGGACAAACCGCTGCGCTGGCTGATCCTGTTCTGTCTGCTGACCCTGGCGGCCTTCTATCTCTATCGCCTCATGGTCATGACCATCTCGATCGATCTTGTTGACCTGTTGCTGGAGCGCACCGCCTTAGAGGTGGGGAACCCGATCCTCCGCATTCTGCGCCATGGATACCTCCACAGCGTGGTCTTCAGCGTGCTCCTTGCGGGGTTTCAGGCCTTCCTTTTTAAGCAGACGGCGATCTCACCCGTGCGTTGGTTTCTGGCGTCGTTTGTCAGCTGGACGTTGGGGATGATTGTGGCGAGCCAAATCTGGACCTGGGTAGGTCCGGATTTATCCCCTTTGCTTTGGAGTCTCTCACCATCGCTGGTGGCGCATGCAAGCGTCATCACGCAGTCGCTGGTCCTCGGATTGATTGTTGGCGTGGCGCAGCTGTGGGCTGTTTGGAAACATGTGCGCCTGTACGCGCTCTGGCCAGTGATCACGCTGGCAGCCGCTGCTGTCCAATATGGGGCATTTGAAATCATTTTACGCAGGCCGGAAGTGAATGCCATTCTAATCTTCATCCCCTACCTGGCCTATGGTTTACTCACCGGTCTGGCGCTGGTGCTGCTGCTCTCGGGAGAGGTGCAAAGACCTGAAACTGGATCGGTACAGGAGACCTCCCCGCCTGAGATGAGCGTGTGATGGGTCGTAGGGGCGGCCCCCTCGTGGCCGCCCGAAAAGGGGGATTACGAATGGATCGGCCACCGCGCCGCAAGCCCATGCGCCTGAAGGGCTGGGATTACCGCCGCCCTGGCGCGTATTTCGTCACCATCTGCACGCACCGCAGAAAGTGCCTGTTCGGCAGGGTTGTGGACGATGCGATGCGGTTGAACGCGTGCGGTGAGATCGCGAAGACGTGTTGGCAAGCAATACCTGATCATTATGCAATGGCGCGAATCGATGAATACGTGATCATGCCGAATCATGTGCATGGTATTGTGTTTCATGAAATCGACCTCGCATCCCTCGTAGGGGCACGGCATGCCGTGCCCCTACATGGATCACCTTATGACGAAACAGGCGGATTCGGTCAACCCGATCCGGATTCGCTGTCAACCATCATTCGGTCATACAAATCCTCTGTAACACGCTACATCAACCAGTACTGCGGCACCCCCGGTGAGCGCGTATGGCAGCGCGGGTACTACGACCACATCGTCCGCGACGCCGCCGATCTCGCCGCCGTCTGCCGCTACATCCGCGACAACCCGCTCGCGTGGGAGCTCGGCTGGGAACCGCCCGGGTATCCTTTCGACGACTGAGGTGCTGCGCCTTTCCCATCATCTGTGATAGCATCTAACCATGGACTTCCCCACTGTGATTACCGCCGAACTTGACGCCGCCCGGGCAGCCCGCGCCGCCGGTAACGAAGGCCGCGCCCGGGTGCACGCCCGCCGCGCTGCCGGCATCGCGGCGCGAATGTACCAAGCGGTATATTTTCCGTCCGGGCCGCGCCTGAATGGATTCCGACACCTGCAGCACATCGCCAGGGACATAAATCTCCCTGAAGACATCCGCAATGCGGCAGCCCGCCTTACGGCACGTGTCAAGCCTGACCACACGTTGCCCCACGACGAGGATCCCCTTAAAGACGCAGCGTTGCTCGTACAAGAACTGCTAGCACGGCTTCCGAACGGGGATTAATGCATGGGCTCCCAACCGCCACGCGACCTGCGACAATACGCCCGCTCCTCCCAGTTCCGGTATGTGATTGGCTTCATCCTGCTCCTGCTCATTGTCGGCCTCGGCCTCATCGCCTGGCTCTATGGACCCGGAGCGATGGGCATGGGCTTGCTCTGTCTGCTGGGGATGATCATCCCCGTCCTGGTGGTCGCTCTCCTGATGGAAGGTATCGGCTGGATTGTACGAAGGGCACGCGAGGATGAATAAACCTCCGCTTAAAATCACCATTGACGGCACACCGTACCGCGTGCGCGGCGAAACCTCCCATGGTGAAGCTGTGGTGCTGCTGCACGGCTGGGGAGGGGATGCCGATGTGATGTGGGCCTTCGAGCATGTGCTTCCGGGAAGCACGCTCATCCTCAGCCCGCAGGCACCCTACGCGCTGGATGAGGGCGGCTACGAGTGGATTGAGATCAATTCGAGCCGCTCGTCGAAAGCCGAGGAATACCGTCCCGGCGGTGACGTCCTGAACCGGTTTCTCCGGCGTATGCAATCCACATACGACCTGGCCCCCGCCAAAACGCTCCTGATGGGTTTCAGCCAGGGGACTGCACTGGCCCTCGCCGGCGTCCAGCTAGGCCTGTTCACACCGGCCGGTGTGGTCGTCCTTGCAGGTTTCCTTCCTCCGGGTGATGATGCAGCGCTGAAGGACCTGCCCGTGTTCTGGGCGCATGGTCGCCGCGATGATGTGATCCCCTTTGAACGGGCGGAGGAAGGCGCCCGGCGGCTGCAGGCTGCCGGCGCCCGGCTTGTCTTCTGTGAGAGCGATACCGCGCACAAAGCCGGCAGGGAATGCCTGCGTCGTCTCAAGGAATGGGTCCCCCCTGTCCTCTCAACCTGAAATCCCCCCTCCGCCGCACGGGCACGGAAGACCTTTCGTGATAAGATTTTCCCCAGGGGACTGAATAAGCCCATATTCGCTTCAGGAGTAGATTTCCCATGGAACAAACCCTCGAATCACGAGCGATCAATACCATCCGCTTTCTCTCCGCCGATGCGGTTCAAAAGGCTAACTCCGGACACCCCGGATTGCCCATGGGAACCGCATCGATCGCGTATGTGCTGTGGACCCGGCACATGAACTACGACCCAAAGGATCCAGCCTGGCCGAACAGAGATCGTTTCATCCTCTCGGCCGGTCATGGTTCGATGCTGCTGTATGCCATGCTGCATCTCACCGGCTATGACCTTTCGCTGGATGACCTCAAGAAATTCCGCCAGTGGGAGAGCAAGACCCCCGGCCACCCGGAATACGGCGAGACTCCCGGCGTGGAGACGACCACGGGCCCCCTCGGGCAGGGTTTCGCCACCGGTGTGGGTATGGGCATCGCTGCTGACCACCTTGCGGCGTTGTACAACCAGCCGGACCTGCCCCTGATCGACAACTGGATTTATGGCATCGTGTCCGACGGGGACCTGATGGAGGGTGTCGCATCCGAATCGGCCTCACTCGCAGGCCATCTCAAGTTGGGACGCTTGATTTACTTCTATGATGACAACCGCATCAGCATTGACGGTTCTACCGAAAAGGCGTTTACCGAGGATCGTGCAGCCCGATTTGAAGCCTACAACTGGCATGTACTGCATGTTGACGATGCGAATGATCTTGAGGCAATGGACCAGGCAATACGGGATGCCAAGGCGGATCCACGCCCGTCATTGATCGTGACCCGCACGCATATCGGATACGGCCTGCCAACCAAGCAGGACACAGCCGCTGCGCATGGGTCACCTCCCGGGGAGGAAGAACTACGTGGTGCCAAGGAGAAACTCGGCTGGCCGCTCGAACCGGATTTTTACATTCCCGATGATGTGAAGCAGCATTTCCTCGAAGCCGGGGCAAAAGGGACTGCAGTTCATACATCCTGGAAGGACTTGCTGGCGAAACTCGAGAAGGCAGACAAGAAACTGCACGCGCAGTTTACCCGCACCATTGCCGGTGACCTTCCGGAGGATCTGGATGCAAGCCTGCCTGCGTTCCCGGCGGATGCAAAAGGAATGGCCACCCGCGCCAGCTCCGGCAAGGTGATTAACGCCCTCGCACCGGTCTTCCCGGAATTCGTGGGCGGATCGGCCGACCTGACCGGCTCGAACAAGACCGATTTCAAAGGCATGGTCGTCTTCACCCCGGAAACTCCGGAAGGCCGCTACATGCACTACGGCGTGCGTGAACACGCCATGGGCTCTGCGATGAACGGCATGGCACTGTATGGCGGGATCATTCCGTACGGCGGTACGTTCCTCGTCTTCGTCGATTACTTCAAACCCGCCGTCCGCCTTGCGGCGTTAATGGGACAGCGCGTGATCTACGTGTTGACTCATGACTCCATCGGCCTGGGTGAGGATGGTCCGACTCACCAGCCCATTGAGCACCTCGCCATGCTGCGAGCAACGCCGAACGTGACAGTGATCCGGCCGGCGGACGCCAACGAAACGGCCTATGCATGGAAAGCCGCGCTCGAGAATCGAACCGGTCCGACCGCACTGGCGCTCACCCGTCAGGCGCTGCCGACGCTTGATCGAGAGGAGTACACCACCGCTGAGGCCAGCCTCAAGGGTGCCTACGTGTTGAAAGATTTCGGCGGTGAGCCGCAGGTCATCCTGATGGCATCCGGTTCGGAAGTGCCGATCGTCCTCGCTGCTGCGGAGACGCTCTCGAAGGAGGGCATCGCTGCCCGGGTCGTCTCATTCCCCTCATGGGAGTTGTTCGAGAAGCAGCCCGAGTCCTACCGCGAATCCGTGCTCCCCGTGTCCATCCAGGCGCGTGTTGCGTTGGAAGCCGCATCGACACTCGGCTGGCATAAATGGGTCGGAGACGGCGGCGTGGTGATTGGCCTGGATCATTTCGGGGCATCCGCTCCGTTTGAGACCTTATACGAGGCATTCGGACTGACACCGGAGCACGTTGTGGCTGCAGCCAAACGTGCCCTGGCATGATGAAAAGGTAGAGGCAACCATGAAGATTGCAATCGGTACAGACCATGGTGGTTTTCCCCTCAAGCAGACCATCATCGATGTAATCCAGGAAGAGGGTCACGAGGTTCTCGATCTTGGGACGGATTCCACCGAATCGGTGGATTACCCGGACTTCTCCGAGGCGGTTGGCAAGGCCGTGCGTGATGGAAAAGCCGACCGTGGCATCGTCCTGTGTGGTTCGGGTGTCGGCGCTGCTGTGGCAGCGAACAAGATCAGGGGTGTCCGTGCCGGGCTGTGTCATGACACCTATTCCGCCCATCAGTGTGTGGAGCATGACGACGTCAATGTGCTTGCGCTGGGGGCGCGTGTGATCGGTGACGAATTGACACGCGAAATCGTTCGAGCATTCCTGCGGGCGCAGTTCACCGGGGAGGAGCGGCACGTACGCCGCTTGAACAAAGTGCTTGCGATTGAGAAAGAGGAATTCGGAGGGTAGGGTCGATGAACCCCATTCAGGCAGCAACGCAGAGCGGTCAATCGCTTTGGCTTGATTTCATCAGCCGGGATCTGCTTCACACCGGTGAGTTGAAAGCGCTCATCAAAGCGGGCGATGTCCGCGGCGTGACGTCCAACCCGTCTATCTTTGAGAAGGCGATTGCGGAGAGCGATCAGTATACGGCCGATGTGCGCCGCATGGCGCAGGCCGGCTGGAAAGCCCCCGCCATCTTCGACGCGCTGGCCATTGACGACATCCGCGCGGCTGCGGACGCGTTTATGCCGCTGTATCAAGACAGTGATGGCGCCGATGGCTACGTGTCGATTGAGGTCGACCCTTCGCTTGCGCACAAGCCACGTGCCACGGCTGATGAAGCGCGGCGCTTGTGGGAAGTCATCAATCGGCCGAATCTGATGGTGAAAATCCCTGCCACGGAAGCCGGGCTTCCCGCGATTGAAACCTGCATTGCCGAGGGGATCAACATCAATGTGACGCTCATCTTCTCCCTGGAGCGCTATGCAGCGGTGATCGATGCCTATATGCGCGGCCTGGAGAAACGCCTTGAAGCAGGTGGATCGTTGAAGTACATCGCTTCCGTGGCATCGTTCTTCGTCTCTCGCATCGATGTCCTAGTGGACAGCAAGCTTGAGGTATTGATCAAAGAGAATGGATCAGGCGCAGAACGAGCGCGGGGTTTACTTGGTAAGGCAGCGATCGCCAGCGCGAAACTGGCTTATGCACAGTTCGAGGCAGCCTTCAGCAGTGACCGCTTTGCGGTCCTCGAGAAAGCTGGCGCGCGGGTGCAGCGTCCCCTCTGGGCATCAACGAGCACCAAGAACCCTGCCTATCCGGATACGTACTACGTCGATAATCTCATCGGTGAGCACACCGTGAATACCCTCCCGCCGGCCACCTTAAATGCCTTTCGTGACCATGGTGATGGCAGTCCGAAAGTGCAGGAAGGGCTTTCCGACGCGCGGGCTCAACTGGGTGCGCTGGAAGCGCTGGGCATCTCCATGAAGGCAGTCACAGATCAACTGGAAGATGAGGGTGTGACCAAGTTCATCGATGCTTTCAAACGCATGCTGAAGACCATTCGTTCACGCGCCAGCAGCTTTTCGCGCGAACTGGGGGCGATCAAGGACCTCTACCAGGACACGCTGCAGGCACTGGATGAGGACCGTGTCGCCAGGCGCATCTGGCAGATTGATCATACGTTGTGGTCGCAGGATCCGGCACTAATTCCGGAAATCAAAGACCGCCTTGGTTGGCTCACCCTTCCGGAGGATACCGGCAGATTAAAGGAACTGGAGAAATTCGTTGACATCCTGCAGAAGGATGGCATCAAACAGCTTGTCCTCCTGGGAATGGGTGGTTCCTCACTCGCTGCCGATGCGCTGCGGCGCATGTTTCCATCGAAGACGGGGATCGAACTGTTGGTGTTGGACTCGACCGACCCGGACAGCATCCGCTGGGTCCAGCGGCGTACACCGGCGGATACGAGTTTCTTCATCGCCGCCAGCAAGAGCGGCACGACAACTGAACCTCGTACGCTGTTGGATCACTTCTTTAACCGGGCATATAACCGCCTTGGAAAGAAGGCCAAGCGGCATTTTGCCGTCGTCACGGATCCGGGTTCTGCACTGGAGGAATTTGCACGGGAGAACCGCTTCCGCAAGGTTTTCCCGGCACGCAGTTCTGTTGGTGGACGCTACTCTGCACTGACATACTTTGGTCTCGTGCATGCGGCGGCACTCGGCCTGGATGTCAGGGCGATGCTGGATGGCGCAGCGTCAATGGCTGCTTCTTGCTCGCCGCGCGGGCATGACGCCCGAAATCCAGGCCTGGCACTGGGAGCCGTTCTCGGAGCGGCGTGGAAGAGCGGTCGTGACAAGCTCACCATCCTTGCCGACGAAGGTCTTGAACCGCTCGCAGACTGGATTGAGCAGCTCGTCGCGGAGAGCAGCGGCAAGGATGGTGTTGGCATCCTGCCCGTCATCGGCGAACCGGCCGGCTATGCCAGCAGTTACGACGACGATCGCTTGCTGGTGTACCTCCGCCGGGATGGATCGCTGGACCGTCGTATGAGCGGTTGGGCCAAGGCGAAACTCCCGCATGTGGTGCTGGAAACACCGTTGGATGAAGCAGGCATTGGCGCGGCGTTTTTCCAATGGGAAATGGCCACGGCTGTGGCGTGCCACATCCTCGGCGTGAACGCTTTCAACCAGCCCAACGTGCAGCTCGCGAAGACGCGAGCTGCATCGCTGCTGAAGGTGCTCAAGGAGACATCGAAACTCCCGGAGCTGCCGCGTCTATGGCATAACGGCATCGTCACCATTTCAGGGAAGGGCAGCGGGCTGGAGGGGGAGACGCTTGCCGATGTTCTCGGTGGTTTGTTGGAGACGTTGCCGCCCGGAGAACCGCTGCACATCCTTGCCTACCTGCAGAATCAAGACTCCACCTACAAGCGGTTTGCCAGGATTCGTAAGGCTCTCCGTGATGAGACCGGACATCCCTCTACCTTCGGGTTCGGGCCGCGCTACCTGCATTCAACCGGGCAGCTTCACAAGGGCGGTAAGAACGAGGGCCTTTTCCTGGTGGTCACGATGACGCCCGTGAAAGATGTTCCGGTGCCTGAGGAGAGTTTCACGTTCGGGAACCTGCTCCACGCCCAGGCGATGGGAGACCTGCAGGCGCTGCAGGACGCAGGGCGGCGGGCGTTTCTGCTGCACCTCGGGGTGCCCGCGGATGAGCGAACGCTGGCCGACGCCTTGAAGGAAGCTATTGAGAAACTCTCCACATAGGCATGTTTGATTTCGACCTGGATGACAGACCGGCGGGGGCAGGGCTCCCGCCGGTTGCTTGTCCAATGATATGGGAACAACCAGATGTCATGAGACGCTCGCGTGCGCTGCCCCGCATTCTCCATGGTGAGGATGAACCCATCTTCGATGCGCTGCCGGATTCGGTGCTGGCTAACCTCAAGATGCCTGCTTCGGAAAACGCTGTGCTGTGGAATGTGCTCTATCCTCTCTCACAACCAGCGATTCCGCTGGAGAAACTGCTGCAGGTCCCCTATCTCTGGGGCACGGTCAATCCGTCGGAGGACAGCCTGGTGCCCTATTTCTGGGGTATCGGGATTCAGGGGCAACGCATGCAGGGGCTGGATGAGGAACTGGCGGTGATGGATGGTCCTGGTCCGAAGACGGAAGTAGACCTGTTCCTGCTTGGAAAGCGCAACCTCATTCTGGTTGAAGGGAAGAACCGCAGCGGTCCCGGTCAATGCTCACGCTGGCTGCATGAACGCTGCCCTGCGTTCCACACCCCCGAGGACCCTGCTTGTATCTACTGGTCGGAGTCGCCCGCATTCGAGGACCTGTTCCGTTTTTCCCAACCGGATCCGGATGATCGTGTCGAGGAGATGCCATCCTGTGCGCGTCACTACCAGCTCGCACGAACGCTGCTCCTGGCACATCGTCTCGGGGATCGAATGGGGCTGAAACCTTCCGTATGGATGTTCGTGCCACAGCGCCGCTGGCGATCTCTTTCCCGTGGGTGGCGGACATTCACCGACAATGTGATGGACGCTGCGTTGTGGCGCAGGATGCGTGTCATCTCCTGGGAGGCTCTGCAGTCCCTGGCAGGGGAAGCCCCGCCCGACTGACGGTTCTGCTTTGGACTCTGAAGCCGCCCTCCCCTATGTGAAAATTGCGTAGAAACGCGATTCGCTCTGCTCACGGCGCTCTTTTCCCTTCTATAATCAAATCAACGTACTGTGATTCGCTCCCGGTGTTCACAAGCCGGAGCCGAAAGGATGCGGCCGCTGGCATGATGGAAGACAGGCTCGGGAACTACCAGCTCCTCTCGCTCATAGGACATGGAAGCATGTCCGACGTCCACATGGCGCGTCACAAGCGCCTCGGAAGAAATGTCGCCATCAAAATTGTTCACCCTCATCTCCTCGATCGGCCGGGAGCGATGAAGCGCTTCGAGCGCGAGGCTGCTGCGCTGGCAGCCATGCGTCATCCCAATATTGTGCGTGTCTACGAATATCTTTTGGAAGAGGAGCAGGCGTACATCGTCATGGAATACCTCGGCGGCGGAACCCTGTCCGAACGGTTACAGGATCTACGAAAGAAGGGAAAGAACGCGGAGCTCGATCAGGTGCAGGAATGGATGGACAGCATCTGTAATGCAGTCGATTTTGCCCACAACCGGGGTTTGATTCACCGTGATTTAAAACCGGTCAACATCCTCTTCCGCGAAAACGGAGAAATTGTTCTGACCGATTTCGGCCTGGCTTTTCTCATGGATCATCCACGCCTTTCCCCGAGCAATGCCATCACCGGCACACCGGCTTATCTCTCTCCGGAGCAGGCGCAGGGTCACTCGGGTGATGAGCGCAGTGATGTGTATTCGCTTGGGATAATTCTGTATGAAATTCTTACCGGTGAACCCCCGTTCCGGGGCAACGCCGTCAGCGTCATCCTTCAGCATGTCACTGAGGAGCCGCTTTCGCCCCGATCCTTGAATCGCTCCATCCCGCGGGAAGTGGAGGCGGTTTTGATGCGGGCGCTGGCCAAGAACCCGGTCGAGCGATACCAGTCCGCCATGGCTCTTTCCCGTGCGCTCAAGCAAGCCATCGCACGTGCTTCTGAACCGGCAAGGACGGAGGCGAAACCGACTCTTGAACTTGGCGAGCCTGAGGATTCCCAACGGACACGTCCGCTGCCACTGGCCGTATCGATCCCGTCAGATTTCCGCAGGACACGACGTGCTGCACAGATGCCGAAGGCTGGTACGCAAACTCGCAAGAAGAAAGCCCGGCCAGCCCTCAACTCGGGTCAGTTCCTTGGAGTCGGGGCGGTGCTGCTCGTACTGGCAGGCATGGTGTTCTGGGCCATCCGCGGGAGCAGCCATGCGCCGGATGGTGCGGCTGAACTGCCGCAGCTCGCCGCCGGCGATGCAGTTTCCATCGAGGTGAGCGGGGGTGGAAGCACCAGCGTCTACCGCGCATGCCCGGGCACGCTGGTCAGTGGTTTTCTGGGCGTGGTCTCGGATGGCCTTACGGGAAGCGTAACCAACCGACGCTGGTGCGGGGATGGTTGGTGGTATGAAGTGGAAGTCGCCGAGAAGGACCTGCTGGATTGGCAGGGTGTCGGCTATATCGACGGTGCGCATCTCGAGCGGCGTTGATAGATAGTTCGCGTCCAGGTGTCAGGACATTTCCTGGACCAATGAGACACGGTTCTTCCCCTGAGCTTTACTTTCGTACAGTAATTCATCGGCGCGCTGCAGCACGTCGGTGATGGTTTCGCCCGGCCGGTAGAGCGCTGCGCCGGCAGAGACCGTGACTCGGATGACATCCCCGTTTTGCTTGAATTCCGATCCCTCAACCAGCAGCCGTAAACGTTCAGCGACCGCCTGGAGTTGGTCAGCATTGATGTTCACGGCAACACAGAGGAATTCTTCCCCGCCCCAGCGGGCGATGAAGTCGAAGGATCGGGAGCCTGCGCGTAACGCTTCAGCCACCATCTTCAGCACGCGGTCGCCGGCAGCGTGACCGTAGGTATCATTGATGTGCTTGAAGTTGTCGATGTCGAGTGAAATTACCCCGAAGGAGAGGTCAAGCCGCTCCATCTCCGCCAGCGCTGTCTGCAGATGCCGTTCGGCATACCGGCGGTTGGCGAGGCCGGTGAGGGGATCGAGATAGGCTTCCTTCTGCAGTTCGCTGATGCGATCCAGGAACACCATCTTTGGGGAATTATCCTGAAACACTTCCACTGCACCGATGCACTGCCCCTCTTCATTGAACATTGGACTGGCCTGCACGTGGATGGGAACCCGGTGTCCTTGCTTGTGATGCAGAAAGACATCTGCTTCCTGCAATTCCCGCTTGAGAATGGCGGTGGAAAGCGGGCAGCCGTGCTTGCAGAGGTTGGTGCCGTCGTGGTCGATGTGGCGCAGCATGGAATCAGGACAGCGTGTGCCCCTCATCTCCTCTGACTTGAACCCCGTAATGCGCTCGGCGCCTTTGTTCCAGAAGGTAATGCGGCGTTGCGGATCAACGAAATAGATGCCGATCGTGAGACTGTCCAGCATGTTGCGATAGAACTGTTTGGATGGTTCCATGAACGTACCCTGTTGAGGATGATGTCTTGAACCGTGCAGGCGATATTGTAACGCAAGTGGCCGGGATTGGATGAAAAAGACCTCCCCCGGGAGGGAAGGTCTTGAAGCTTCCTTGGAAAACGAAGAATTAGATGAAAATCACCTGGGCATTGCGGGACATGTCCAGCATTTCCATTGCGCCGAGGACTTCCGCACCTTCGACCAGATCGTCTTCCGTCAGTTTCATCATGTCCATCGACATCTTGCAGCCGTAGACCTTGGCGCCCGAGTCAATCACCACTTCGAGGAATTCGTCCACGGGCGGGAAATCCAGTTTGTCGATTTCACGGCGCATCATCCACGTGGCGAGCGCAGACATACCCGGCAGCGCGCCGATCAGCGTTGGGATGTGGAACCAGGGATGCATGTTGGGGTTGCCGACGGTGGCGACGTTGAGCTTCTTCATTTTCTTCTTGGTGATGATGTCCAGACCCCAGAACGTGAAGAACAGATCCACCTCGATCCCGCCCATGCGGGCGGCGTTGGCCAGAATGAGCGGTGGATACGCCATATCCAGGGATCCCTTGGAGCAAATGATGGAGAGCTTGCGCGGGGTTTCTGCTGTTGTCATGTCAATCTCCCGTCTCTATTCTCTATCCTAAATGCAGCCGGTGGGCTTGCCGAGTCCTGAGACTTTTGCGGCCATCTTGGCGGGACCACCCGGGAAAAGTGCGTACAGCTCCTTGGTGTTCACGTCGGTGGTCTTGGTGATGCGGCGCATGGTGGGGGCTTCGCCGTTGGCTTCGAATTCCTGCCGCGCGAAGTGGATGACAATCCAGTGGCGGTCGGTGAGGTTCAGACCTTCGCGCGCAGCGATGGCAGCGGCAATGTCTTCATTCCATGCGTTGGGGTCGGTCATGTAGCCTTCGTCGTCAAAGGCAATGTTGTCGAGGATGGTTTGATCGGTCATGTGTCTATCTCCTGTCTAAGGCGTCCTATCAGGACGATGCGGTTGCAGCCGGCGAGGTAAGTGCCCCGGCGGCGTCGAGCAGTTTCGCGAGCACGATGCGCACCTCGGGACTGGCGGTGCGGCGCAGCAAGCCCAGCAGTGATGGCGGGTCTTCCGGTGCCGGTTCGCTCAGGGCTTCCAGGGCGCGCCCGGCGGACGCGAGCGTTTCAGTTTTTGTCAGCGCGCGGAGCGCGCGCACGAGATGATCGGTGTTCTCCTCGATGGCCTGCAGTTCCTCCTGACTGAATTCCTGCACGATGCGGTCGAGGATGCGCATGCCGGAGGCGAGTGCATTGAAATAGCCCTTCTGCTCCAGGCGGCTGAGCGCGTCGATCCCGGTGCTCATCATTTCCCGTCCGTGGAGTTGAACCTCCTCGGCGAGGTCCATGCCGGCGTCAACCAGGTCGAGAAGATCGTTCAAGCGGCGGGTGCTGCGCAGAATACGCTTGAACAGGTAGAGCAGGTCCTCCAGTTCAAAGTCCTTCCCGATCTCATCCAGCTCAAGAATGGTGAGGCGCACCATGTGGTCCACGATG